>JAESGF010000149.1_pt1 | contig 55518 bp, 22 predicted proteins | sample 9269621 | NCBI WGS metagenome assembly JAESGF01 (sample SAMN14515066, study PRJNA621663) | algae metagenome | isolation source: Tolypothrix carrinoi HA7290-LM1 and co-occurring heterotrophs from dry rock... | place: USA: Makauwahi cave, Kauai, Hawaii | collected 2011-01-06
ACAATATGGTGCATCACCACCAGCAACACGTGTTCTTTTTCTTTTAGCTTGAGCAAACTCGCTCGCACTAACGGGTCAACAGCCAAATCAAACGGTCGGCTTGCTTCTTCAATTGCCAGTTGTTGGCTAGTAATTTCTTGCTGTGTTTGGTCTAGCTGTTGCAAGTCTACAACTTGCAATGTTAAGGTCAAGCTGCTGGCAATCACACTAATCGGTTGTCCGTCTACTGTCACGAAGTTGGTGCGTAGGGCTTCGTGGCGGCTGATGATCTCATTGAGACTGGACTCTAAAGCCGCAACGTTGAGCTGACCTTGAAAACGCACTGCCACCGGAATGTTGTAAAAGCCACTATCAACTTCTAACTGCTGTAGGAACCACAAGCGTTGTTGGGCAAACGAGAGAGGCATTGACGACTGCCGTACCACTTTTACTATTGGCGGAGTTTGTCTTGATTGTCCTGTGTGCTGGTTCGTTTTGATGCACTCGGCTAAAGCAGCGACAGTGGGTTGCTCAAACAGGCTGCGTAATGGTAAGTCCACTGCAAATGTGCTTGCCACCCGCGAAATCAGTTGCGTTGCCAGTAATGAATGTCCGCCAAGTTCAAAAAAGTTATCATAGACACCCACACGCTCTATACCCAGCAGCGATGCCCAGATGCCAGCGAGCATCTCTTCAGTTGGCGTTCTCGGAGCCACAAAGTTGTGTGATTCAAGTTGCCCTCCGGGTTCGGGTAAGGCACGACGGTCAACTTTGCCATTGGGTGTCAGTGGCATCGCATCAAGCATCACAAAATAAGAGGGCACCATATACTCGGGTAGCTGCTGATGTAGGAAGTCACGCAACTCGCTAATGGTGGGTGCAGGCTGTGTTAGCGGTACAATGTAAGCGACTAAGCGCTTATCACCTACAATTTCTTTGGCAATGACAACTGAAAGTTGCACGCTTGGGTGTTGGCGAAGTTGCGCCTCAATTTCTCCGAGTTCCATACGGAAGCCACGGATCTTGACTTGGTGGTCAATGCGTCCGAGATATTCGATGTTGCCATCAGTGAGGTAGCGGACTAAATCTCCAGTTTTGTACAACCTTGAACCGGCATCGCCAAACGGGTTGGGAATAAACTTCTCTGCGGTTAACTCTGGACGGTTGAGGTAGCCACGAGCCAATCCATCCCCACCAATGTGCAATTCGCCCGGTACGCCTACGGGTACAGGTTGCAAATTGGCATCGAGGAGATAAAATTGGGTGTTGGCAATTGCCCCTCCTATCGACACCGACCCAGAACCTGGCTGTACTTGGGATACCGCTGACCAGATGGTGGTTTCTGTCGGACCGTACATATTCCACAAGCTATCTGCGCGTTCGAGCAATTGACTTGCAAGTTCCCGGGATAGGGCTTCACCGCCGCAGAGTATTTTTAATTGCTGGTTGCCAATCCACCCTGCTTGCATCAGTAGTCGCCAAGTGGCGGGTGTGCCTTGCATCACCGTCGCGCTAGATGTCGCCAAGGCGGCTGTGCTTTGACCACCGTCAGCAACAACTTCTCGATTGACGACTACACATGCACCTAAACTTAACGGCCCGAACAGTTCCAACGCGGCAATGTCAAAGGTAATAGTAGTCACCGCCACCAAAACATCTGATGACACCAGACCCGGTTGGCGAGACATTGATGTTAAGAAATTTACCACGGCATCGTGGCGAATTTGCACTCCTTTGGGTCGTCCGGTGGAGCCGCTCGTATAAATTGCATAGGCGAGGTTGTCAGCTTGGACGCCACTGTCAGGGTTGGATGAACTGTGGTCGCTCTGCCAATTTTTGTCCAAGTAAACAACACGCCCATCATATTCGGTCAGCGTTGGCATCAGATGTTGTTGCACAAGCAGCACTTCTACACGGGCATCTTCTAAAATGTACGCCAATCGCTCTGTTGGGTAGATCGGGTCAAGTGGTACATATGCTCCACCCGCCTTGAGAATGCCCAGCAGTCCCACCACCATCTCCATCGAGCGTTCCGTGCAAATACCAACCAACACCTCAGGTTCGACACCTAACGATAGTAGGTGGTGTGCCAGTTGGTTGGCTTTGGCGTTTAACTCTCGGTAGGTTAGTTGCTGGTCTTCAAACACCACTGCCACCGCATCTGGCGTTAAGTCAACTTGTTGTTCAAACAAGGAATGCAGGCACAAATGTTTGGGGTAGTCGGCTTGGGTGAGGTTCCATTCCACCAATATCTGATGTTGTTCTATGGCAGTCAGTAGCGCTATATCTGATAGCTTCTGTTGGGGATTGGCAACAATTGCTGAGAGCAGAGTTTGATAATGCCCTGCCATTCGCTCAATGGTGGCAGGGTCAAACAAATCTGTATTGTATTCGATTGACCCGCTTAATCCAAGGCTTGTGTTTTCTAGAGTCAGAGTCAAATCAAACTTGGCTGTCTCGCTTTCAAGTGGAAACGGTACAAGCGTTAAGTCAGTCAGTTCCAATTCTGGCATCGGTGCATTTTGCAGCACAAACATCACTTGGAACAGTGGTGTGTAGCTCAAGGAACGTTCTGGCTGCAATTGTTCGACTAACTGCTCGAAGGGTAGGTCTTGATGAGCGTAAGCACCGAGTGCCACTTCCCGCACTTGTGACAGGAAATCGGCAAAACTGGGGTTGTTTGACAAATTGCTGCGTAGCACTAAAGTGTTGGCAAATAATCCAATTAACCCCTCTGTTTCGCCACGATTGCGGTTGGCAATTGGTGTGCCCACGCAGATGTCACTTTGCCCGGTGTAGCGACTCAGCAATGTTTGAAATGCTGCCAGCAACGTCATGAACAAGGTTACTCCTTGTCGCTGGCTCAAGGCAAACAGCGCTGCGCTGTGTTCAACAGAGATGGCGAATTCGAGAGTAGCCCCCTTATAGGTTTGAATTGCCGGTCGCGGTCTATTTGTTGGTAGTTCCAACAAAGCAGTCGCACCCGATAGTTGTTGCTTCCAGTATGCTAGTTGCTTTGCCAGTACCTCCCCCTGTAGCCATTGCTGCTGCCACACCGCAAAGTCGGTGTACTGTATGGGCAATTCTGGCAGTGCAATTGCTGCTTGGTTGCACGTAGCTTGGTATACTGCTGCTAACTCCCGCACCAGCACGCCGATTGACCAACCATCTGAAACAATATGGTGCATCACCACCAGCAACACGTGTTCTTTTTCTTTTAGCTTGAGCAAACTCGCTCGCACTAACGGGTCAACAGCCAAATCAAACGGTCGGCTTGCTTCTTCAATTGCCAGTTGTTGGCAAGTGATTTCTCGCTGTGTTTGGGCTAGGTGTTGCAAATCCACAACTTGCAGTGTTAAGCCACGGTTTGGGTGAATTACACTAACCGGTTGTCCGTCTACTGTCACGAAGTTGGTGCGTAGGGCTTCGTGGCGGCTGATGATGTAATTCAGACTGGACTCTAAAGCCGCAACGTCGAGCTGACCTTGAAAACGCACAGTAACATAAATGTTGTAAAAGCCACTATCAACTTCTAACTGCTGTAGGAACCACAAGCGTTGTTGGGCAAACGAGAGAGGTAGTTTTCCTTCTCGTGGAACGGGTAGAATGGGATCAAGAGTGGAACTTGAGGCAAGATTAGCCTTTTGCAGAAACGCAAGGATTTCTGCTTTGCGCTCTTGCAACTGAACACGAAGGGAAGGTGTCAGTGTTCCTTCCGGGGCACTACAGCGCAGGCGATCGCCATCAGCCCAAAGCTTTATATCCAAACTACACAGGTAAGATAAAAACTCTTCGATAATAATTTTCATAATTCTATCTCCTCTCGGTTGTTCACCATCTCAACGGGGAGAGCACCTATCTGTTGTGCTATTGAACGAATTCTCTCAATATGCTTGGCGAGTCCTGCCACACTAGACTCCTCAAATAGGCTGTGCACGGGCAACTCAACTTGGAAGGTTTCGCGTATCCGAGAAATGACTAGAGTACCTAGCAAGGAATGTCCCCCTAACTCAAAGAAGTTGTCGTGAATGCCCACTTGCTCAATTCCAAGCAGTTGTTGCCAAATGTTAGCAATAGTTTGCTCCAGCTCATTGCGGGGAGCAACATAAGCATTGCTGAGTTCAGGTCTTGGATGTGCTGGTTTGGATGGGATAGTTTTATCTAACGGTTCCAAGAAAGATAGTGTTTTTGAAGCATTCTCCCACTCACCTCGAATCCCTAAATCTCTAGTTGATACCGCAACTTGAGGCAATTTACTTTCCAAAATGCGGCTTAAGGCATCTACGCCCTCATTGGGCAATATTCCTTGTTGAAGAATCTCACTACGCAATTTTTGGAGTTCGAGTGGCAACGCTGTGTTTACTGCCATCCCCACCTCTTGCCAATTATCCCAGTTGGTACATACAGTGAAAGTACCACGTTTGGAATTTTTGTAGTGAGCAAAGGCATCAAGAAAGGCATTTGCACTAGCATAGTCTACCTGCCCAAATCCTCCTAGGATTGAAGTAGTTGATGATGTAAGGATAAAGAAATCCAACTGAATATCCTTGAGGATAGAATCGAGAATTAGCGTACCCTTCACTTTAGGTGCGAGAATTTTCTCTGCATCATCCGGGGTTTTACCTTGAATTACGCCGCCTCCAGGAACTCCTGCGGCGTGGACTACTCCATTAATCTGACCAAATCGGTCTTTTGCCGAAGCAATAGCTTGTTGCATTTGTTGCTGATTGCTTGTATCTGCACTGACCACCAAAACTTCAGCACCTAGCTCTTCAAGTTCCTGAACTTTCCGGATTTTGCGGCTCACGCTATCTTGATCGTCATGACTAGCAAGCCATTGTTCCCACTCTTCTCTGGTGGGCAAAGCTGAACGTCCTATCAGGATAAGTTTGGCTTGTACAGTCTTCGCAAAATGTTCCGCTAGCACAAGTCCAATGCCTCCAAGTCCACCTGTAATCAAATAGACTCCACCTTCCCTTAACTGTGGTGTCGCTGCGCTGGACTTATCCAATCGAACTGGCTCAAAAGTTTGCACCCAGCGATGAAGACCACGATAAGCAATTACCCGATCGCTGGTAGTGGTTGTAAGTTCCGTCAGCAGATGGTCTGTGAGTTTTTCCTCGTGCCAACTTTCTGTTGAAGGAATGACAACATCAATGCTGCAACAGTTTATGTTTGGGTATTCTTGCGCTATGACCCTAACAGGTCCAAGTATAGTTGCTTTCTCTGGACACAGCACCTCAACGCCTGTCACTTCCTGCATATTGTTGGAAATAACCGCGATTTGCAGCTTATCATTCACAGTTTGTTTGCCAAGGGCTTGTGCTAAAAACAATAGACTGTAAAATCCTAAATCTTGAGCTGTGTCAACCGATTGCAGTCCTGATTCTGCTTCACTGTTCGGCGTGACACTCCATAAATGTACAATCTTTTGTGGAATTTTGCCCAGTGTGTGCAGTTGATTAAGCAGGGCACCGTAGTCATTACTTTGTCTGGGATTTAGAGTATATAGGCGATCGCTCAACTTAGTAAACTCTGACCCGACCTTCACCGTAATGACATCGTGTCCCTCAAATTCAAGTTTTTTCACCAATTGGACACCCAAGCCACACTCATCGATAAATACAAGTGTATTCGATCGAACTGGTGTCTCACCTAATTTAGGGGCGATGAGCTGGGAACGTTTCCAGGAGGGAATGTAGAACCAGTCGGCAATGTCTGGCTTTTTATGTGGTACAGACGTTGAAGACAACATTTCTACATTACTCTTGACAGCGCTTGCTTGTTTTTGTGGTTCAATCCAGTAACGCTGGCGCTCAAAAGGATAAGTCGGCAAGGGGAGGCGATGACGCTGCTCATGGTGATAAAATCCCGACCAATTCACCTGTACGCCACTAAGCCAGAGCTTGCCTAATGTAGTCAGCAAAAATGCTACATCCGATTGGCGATCTCGCGGATGGCGTAAGCTCGAAAGCACTACTTGCTGGTTCCCCTTATCTGGATGCTGTCTGACTAATGTGCTTAATGTCTGTCCGGGTCCAACCTCCAGCAGGATTTGCTCCGGTTCTTTTAAGAACTGTTGCACACCCTCACCAAAACGTACTGTGGAGCGCAGATGGTTTGCCCAATAGTTTGGATCTGTTGCTTGTGCCGCAGTAATCCAAGTGCCCGTGACGTTGGATGTGTAGGAAATTTTTGGGGGCTTTAACTTAACTTTTTTGACCTGCTCAATGAACGACCCAAGTATGGGTTCCATCATTTTTGAATGGAAGGCATGGGAGGTATGTAAACGGCGACACTCCACACCTTGTTCGGCTAAGTGGTTCTCTAATGCCTCTACAGCTTCAGCGATCCCTGAAACTACGCAAAAGCTCGGTCCGTTAATCGCAGCTAAAGAGAGTTCATTGCCCAAGAGGGTTTGCACCTTCTCTTCTGGAAGGGGAACGGAAAGCATTGTCCCTGAGGGCAGTTGTTGCATCAGCTGTCCCCGTGCAGTCACCAAGGTTAGGGCATCTTCCAGGGAGAAAACATTTGCCAGACACGCTGCAACATATTCACCGATGCTGTGACCGATCATCGCTTGCGGACGCACTCCCCATTCCATCCATAACTTTGCCAAAGCGTACTCAATCACAAACAGCGCTGGCTGTGCAATAGCTGTCTGTTTAATTTGCTGTGCAGCTTCTTCGGCGCGTTCTTCGCTTGGGTACAGCACATGGCGCAGGTCAAGCCCCAAGTGGGGTTTGAGGAGTTCCGAGCAAATATCCACCTGCTTGCGAAATGTCGGCTCAGTCTGGTAAAGTTCTAGAGCCATATTAACGTACTGCGCTCCCTGCCCTGAAAACATAAACACTACAGGTCGAGCCTTCGGTTCTATGAAGCTTGTAAAAACTTGTTTTGCATCCAGGGAATTAAGTGCGATCGCTACCTCGTTAATATCTTGACAAACCAGCATCCGTCGGTGGTCGAAACCTCGGCGACCCACTTGCAACGTATGAGCAACATCAGCTAGGTTAATATCTGGATGCTGTTCGAGGTAAGCAGCCAAATTCGCTGTTGCACTTTCTAAAGCTGTATCGGTTTTAGCCGAGAGCAACAACAACTGCCAGGGACGAGAAGGACCTGATGGTTCAACAGCAGGGGCTTCTTCAAGTACCACATGGGCATTTGTCCCTCCAAAACCAAAAGAACTGACTCCCGCACGGCAAGGAGTACCATTTGCCTTCCATTCTGAAAGTGTGCTATTGACGTAAAAAGGGCTGTTATCAAAATCTATCTGAGGGTTAGGCTGCTCAAAGTGCAAACTAGGAGGTATTTGTTTATGTTTAAGGGCTAGGACAGTTTTAATAAGACTTGAAATACCAGCTGCTCTATCCAGATGCCCGATATTGCTTTTTACAGAACCAATGGCACAGAAGCCTTTCTTCTGTGTTCTGGCGCGAAAAGCCTGTGTCAGTGCTGTGACTTCAATCGGATCTCCTATAGATGTTCCAGTTCCGTGGGTTTCTATATAGCTGACAGTATCTGGCTCTACTCCAGCGGCAGATAAAGCCTCTAAAATCACATTCGCTTGACCATCCACACTGGGCGCTGTATAACTAACTTTTAAAAACCCATCGTTATTTATAGCCGAACCTTTGATAACAGCATGAACGAAGTCGCCATCAGCAATGGCATCCTCTAATCTTTTCAAAACCACAATGCCCAAACCGTTACCAAAAATAGTTCCCTGTGCTTTAGCATCAAAGGGGCGGCAATGCCCATCAGGTGATAAAATACCCTCTTGTCGATGGTAGTACCCAGCTTTTTGTGGCACTTGTATTGACACACCACCAGCTAAAGCCATATCACATTCACTATTTAGCAAGCTTTGGCAAGCCAAATGAACAGCTACCAACGATGTAGAACAATAAGTTTGAATATTAATGCTTGGTCCTTTCAGGTTTAATTTATAAGAAACACGAGTAGCTAAAGAATCTTTATCATTTCCCAAAGAAATCATTTCTTCTAATCCCGTGACATCAGGATTTGAATAAAGATTCAACATGTAGCTACTCATGCTGCTGCCAGCATAAACTCCAATAGAACCCTGAGCAGAACCGCCGTAACCAGCAACCTCAAGGGCTTCCCAAGCACACTCTAAGAAAAGGCGATGTTGTGGATCTATAATTTCGGCTTCTTTTGGAGAAAAGCTGAAGAACGAAGCGTCTAACAACTCTATATCTTTGAGTAGGGGTTTTGCTTTTACATAGTTAGGGTCATTTAGCTTTGCCTGGTCTATACCTGAAGTCTCCAGTTCCTCTTCACTTAAAAAGGAAATTGACTCCACACCGTTTTGCAGATTCTGCCAAAATTCTTCAATATTTTTTGCTCCAGGAAACCGACCAACCATACCAATAATGGCTATGTCTAAATCATCGATCGCGTCTTCCAATTTTTCTGAGTTTTTCATATAATTATCCTTTTACCAAAAATTATTTTGAAATCCGCTGGCGTTGCTTTTTCTTCTCTCTTCGTTTTTGCCCTCGATCAAAACTGGACTCACCAAGAAGATCTTGATTTTCATCACCACTTAAAATTTCTGCAAGGGAACTGACGGTAGGACTTTTATAAAGACTGACTAAAGGAATTTGAATATTCAATTCTTTCTGCATCTGGGAAATAACCTGGATACTTATCAGAGAATTACCTCCCAAATCAAAAAAGTTGTCATGAATACCTACTTTCTCAATTCCGAGGACTTGTTGCCAGATTTCGGCAACTATTTGCTCAACCTCATTGCGAGCCGCAACGTAATTATTCCCTAAATTGGGGCGGGGATAGGTTGGTTTGTCAAGATTTGCCGTCGCTAATTTCTCTGACAAAAGCGCTAATTCTTTTCCCCGCAATTGGAAAGAATTGTTCTGATCAATTACCGATTGGAGGTCTTTTGTTGACACAACAATCTGAGGCTGCTTAATTCGCAAAATGCGACCAAACGCTTCGACACCCTCTTGAGGTAATATTCCTTTTTTAAGACTTTCTTCACGCCCCTGTTTGATCTGATCTGGCACTGCGGTTTCCACTGCCATCCCTACTTCTTGCCAAGCATCCCAGTTAATTGATACTGTAAATTGACCAGATTTGGTAGCATGACGCTGGGCGTACACATCTAAAAAGGCATTCGCCGCACAATAATCTACCTGTCCAAAATCACCAAGGATGGAACTTATGGATGAACAAAGCACAAAGAAATCTAGATTGATATTCTTTAAAGCCTCTTCTAATACTAGTGTACCATTAACTTTCGGTGCTAGCACACTGGTGGCTGTATCCAGCGTCTTGAGTTGAACCACGCCGCCACCGGCAATACCCGCTGCGTGGATGACACCATTAATCTGACCAAATTGTTTTAATGCCTGAGCAATTACTGCCTGCATTTGTTCGGGATTAGCGACATCGGCACTTTTGAGTTGAACCTGTGCGCCCAATTCTTCAAGAGCCAACACTTTCTGGAGTTTGCGGCTGACAGCATCCTGGCTATCATGAGTTGCTAGCCATTCAGACCAGTGCGATCGCTCGGGTAGCTCCTTTCGTCCGATCAGGATTAACTTAGCTTGTACTGTTTTAGCTAAGTATTCAGCTAATACTAACCCAATTCCACCAAGTCCACCAGTGATTAGGTAAACTCCTTCTTGCTTTAACCTGGTTTTACCTGCAATATTATCGTCTAAATGGATTTTCTCAAAGGTTTGAACCCAGCGGTGATGCCCACGGTAGGCAACTATGTTTTCACTCGTCTGTACTGTAAATTCCGTTAAAAGGTTATCTACCAGTTGTTGTGTTGGTGTTTCCGAATAAGGAATCACTACATCAATGCAACAGCAGGTTAAGTTGGGGTATTCTTGTGGAATCACTTTGCACGGTCCTAACACCGTTGCCTTCTCAGGACACAACCTCTCCTCGCCAGTGACATCATATATATTGCTGGTGACGACCATCAGCTTAATGGGGTCAGTAATATTCTCTTCTCCCACCGCTTGTGCTAGGAAAAGCAGACTCCTGAAGCCGAGATTTTGAAAATCTTCAAAAAATTGATGCGGTGATTTCGTCAGTTCATCTAGCTTGTTGTTGAGCAGTGTATCATTGGGTGTGACGCTCCAAAAGTGGGCGATCGCGTTTGGGTTCAAATCCTGCTTTTGAAGTGCTTGGAACAAGGCATTATAGTCATCTGGTTGTTGAGGATTAATGGCGTATGTACGGTCATTGAGTTTGGTAAATTGCTGTCCCATCGTCACGGCGATCGCATCCTGACCCTGTTGTTCAAGTCGTTTTGCGATTTCCTCTCCGATTCCATAGGCATCTACAAAAACCAACCAGCATAACTTTTGCCCTGCCAGTTCTCCGTTTTGAAAAAGCTCAGGTGGTGTGGATTCTTTCCAACGAGGAACATAGAACCAGTCGGCAATATTTGGCTTCTTGTGTAATGGTTCTTGTGATACTGTAGCTTGGGCAAATGAGGGATTTGGCTTAATCCAGTAAGGCTGGCGTTCAAAAGGATATGTCGGTAGGGGGATGCGATGGCGTTGTTCATGGGTGTAAAAACTAGACCAATCGATTTCAACCCCCAACAACCAAAGCCGACCCAAAGTGTTAAGTAAAAATGCTACATCTGACTGTTGCTCCTGTGGATGACGCATTGAGGTCAGTACCGCCAACTTTTCTGTTTGATGCTGAAGAGCAAAAGTACTTAATGTCCGCCCTGGTCCAATTTCCAGTAAAATGCGCTCATGTGTTTGAACTAACTGAGCAATTCCTTCATTAAAATGTACTGGCTGTCGTAAATGCCTTGCCCAATAGTTGGGGTCTGTTGCTTCTGTTGCGGTAATCCAAGTTCCACTGACATTGGACACAAACGGAATTTGGGGGGGATTGAGTTTGACGAGTTGTAACAACTGGGTGAATGGCTGAATGATGGGTTCCATCATTTGAGAATGAAAAGCATGACTCGTATGCAGTTGCCGACATGCTACACCTTTTTCTTGTAGCTGCTGTTGCAATTGTTCTACAGCTGACAAGGAACCTGACACCACACAGTAGGAAGGTGCATTGCTTGCTGCTAAAGACAGTTCCTTTGTCAGCAAAGGTTTCACCTGTTGTTCGGGAAGTTGAACTGAGAGCATTCCCCCTTGAGGTAACTGCTGCATCAGTTTTCCTCGCTTCGCTACTAGTGCTAAGGCATCGTCAAGCGAGAAAACTCCAGCCACGGTAGCAGCTACGTACTCTCCAATGCTGTGACCAATCATCGCTTCCGGATGCACACCCCATGCGATCCACAACTGAGCAAGAGCGTACTCAATTACAAACAGCGCTGGCTGGGTAATAGCAGTTTGTAGCAGATACTGTGCGGCTTGTTGAGTTTGTTCTTCATTGGGATAAAGTACAGTACGCAAATCCATTCCGATGTGAGGTTTGAGCAATTGACTACAGTAATCGACTTGCTCTCTAAAAATAGGCTCACTTTCGTAGAGTTCCCTGCCCATATTAACGTACTGCGCTCCCTGCCCGGAAAACATAAACACAACAGGTCGAGCTTTGGTCTCTATGAAGCTTGTAAAAACTTGTTTTGGATCTAGGGGATTAAGTGCGATCGCTACCTCGTTAATCTCTTGGCAAACCAGCATCCGTCGATGGTCGAAACCCTGGCGACCGATGCTTTGCGTGTAAGCAACATCAGCGAGGTTAATTTCAGGATGCTGTTTTAAGTGTTTGACCAAATTTGCAGTTGCAGTATCAAGTGCAGAGTCGGTTTTGGCTGAGAGAACCAGCAACTGCCAAGGTCTAGATTTTCCAGAAGATTCAATAGTAGGGGCTTCTTCTAGGATGACATGGGCATTAGTACCGCCGATGCCAAAAGAACTGACCCCAGCTCGGCGCTTAGTTTCGTCGGTTTTCCATTCGCGCAGAGTCGTGTTGACGTAAAAGGGACTATTGGCAAAATCAATCTTGGGATTGGGCTTTTCAAAGTGTAGCGTCGGTGGCAGCAACTTGTGTTTAAGCGCAAGGACTGTTTTGATCAGACCCGTTACACCAGCAGCAGCATCTAAATGTCCAACATTTGTTTTCACCGAACCGATCGCACAGAAACCCTTCTTTTGGGTTGTACCACGAAAAGCTTGTGTCAGCGCGGCGATTTCAATCGGGTCTCCCAGAACTGTTCCGGTTCCGTGGGCTTCTATATAGGTGATTGTTTCGGTCTCAATGCCAGCTATAGCCTGAGCCTCTGAAATCACTGCTGATTGACCTTCCACACTAGGAGCAGTATAACCAACTTTTGACGAACCGTCGTTATTGATAGCTGAACCTTTTATGATTGCATGGATGCAGTCTCCATCAGCAAGGGCATCCGATAGGCGCTTCAGAAGGACGATTCCTACACCGTTGCCGCTAACAGTTCCCTGAGCTTGGGCATCAAAGGCTCGGCAGTGTCCATCGGGAGAAAAAATCATGCCTTCTTGATACAAATAACCTGCCTTTTGTGTAAGGCAGATTGAAACACCACCAGCTATTACCATATCACACTGGTAATTCAGCAAGCTTTGGCATCCCATTTGGACAGCCACTAATGACGTAGAGCAGGCAGTGCTAACGTTAACACTCGGTCCTTTGAGGTTCAGCTTGTAAGAGACTCGCGTAGGCACAAAGTCTTTATCATTGCTAATAAAAATTTGATAGGTGCCCACCGATTCGATTTGGTCGCGGTTTGAGACTAAGTTATGGAGCAAGTAGGTATTCAAACCGGCACCAGCGTAAACACCAATTTGACCATTGTATGTTTCAGAGTTGTAACCAGCATTTTCAAGAACCTCCCAAGCACACTCCAAAAAGAGGCGGTGTTGGGGGTCCATAACTTCAGCTTCCTTAGGTGTAAAGCCGAAGAATGACGCATCAAACATCTCTACGTCTGACAACAAAGCATTTGCTTTGACATAGTTTTGGTCATTCAGTAAAGCTGGGTCTATGCCTGAAGCCTCTAATTCCTCATCAGTGAAAAATGAAATGGACTCCACACCGTCGCGTAGATTTTGCCAAAATTCATTAACATTTTTGGCTCCCGGAAAACGACCAGCCATGCCAATTATAGCTATAGGTTCCAAACCATCTTGTGTTTCCCAGTTATCCATTGGTTTTCTTCCTTTGTTTCATAAGTGGTCGTCGTTTTAGAGCTTCTATTTGCTTGCTGGCACGGTCATTGATTTTCTGCAAAGTAGGTGTTTCCACATCATGTTTCTGGCTGAGATATTGTGCCAAAGAACTTATACTTGGATATTTAAACAAGTCAACTACTGAGATTTCCCTGTTAATGTTTTCTAGTAACTTGTGATGAAGTTTGTTATGAACTTGGATGATCAGGAGTGAATGACCACCAACTTCAAAGAAATTGTCGTGGACACCTACTTTTTCTAGATTCAGCACCTCTTGCCATACAGCAGAAATAAGTCGCTCTACCTCGTTTCGAGGTGCAACGTACGCTTCCACCTCTAGTCTAGTTTGGTCGGGATCTGGTAGTGCCTTGCGGTCAACTTTACCATTGGGTGTGAGTGGCAGGGTATCAAGCACTACAAAAGAAGTTGGCACCATGTAATCGGGCAGTTGCTGTTTGAGGAACGATCGCAACTGTGCAATCTCTGGTGCTGCCTCACTCTGGGGTAGCAGATAGGCAACTAAGCGCTTATCACCCGCAATCTCTTTGGCAATGACAACGGCTTGTTGCACAGTTGGGTGTTGGCTCAACAGTGCCTCAATTTCGCCCAATTCGATACGGAAGCCACGTACCTTTACTTGGTAGTCAATGCGTCCGAGATACTCAATGTTGCCATCTATTAAATAGCGGACTAAATCCCCAGTTTTGTATAATCTTTGACCAGCATCCCCAAACGGGTTGGGAATGAACTTATCGGCAGTTAACTCTGGTCGGTTGAGGTAGCCCCGCGCCAAGCCATCGCCACCGATGTGCAATTCACCCGGTACGCCTACTGGTACTGGTTGCAGATGGGTGTCGAGGATGTAGAATTGGGTGTTGGCGATCGCTCCTCCGATGGACACCGACCCAGAACCTGCCTGAACTTGGGATACCGCTGACCAAATGGTGGTCTCTGTCGGACCGTACATATTCCACAGGGTATCCGTGCGCTCAAGTAATTGCGCTGCAAGTTCCCGGGATAAAGCTTCGCCACCGCAGAGTATTTTCAATTGCGGGTTACCCAAAAAGCCTGCTGAAGTCAGCATTCGCCAAGTGGCGGGTGTGCCTTGCATCACCGTGGCGCTTGCTGCCGCCAAGGCAGTGCTTTGACCGCCGTCGGCAATAATATCGCGGGTTAGGACGACGCGTGCGCCTAAGCTTAACGGTCCGAACAACTCCAACGCGGCAATGTCAAAGGTAATGGTCGTCACCGCCACCAGCACATCTTCGGACACAATTCCTGGTTTGTGGGACATTGAGCTTAAGAAATTGACCACGGCGCTGTGGCGAATTTGTACTCCTTTGGGTCGTCCGGTGGAGCCGGAGGTGTAAATGGCATAAGCCAAGTTCTCGGCGCTGACGTTGCTGTTGGGGTTGGATGAGTTGTACTCCTTGGGCGAATATGAGTCCAAGTAGACAATATGCCCGTGGGTGTCGGCTAGAAGGTCTGCTAAATGTTGTTGTGTCAGTAGCACTTCTACACGGGCATCTTCTAAAATGTACGCCAATCGCTCTCTTGGGTAGATCGGGTCGAGGGGCACATATGCGCCACCCGCTTTGAGAATTGCCAGCAGTCCCACCACCATCTCACTAGAGCGTTCCGTGCAAATACCGACTAACACTTCCGGTTTTACACCCAATGCTTGTAGGTGGTGTGCCAGTTGGTTGGCTTTGGCGTTTAACTCGCGATATGTGAGTTGTTCCGAATCAAACACAACTGCCACCGCATCGGGTGTTAAGTGAACCTGTTGCTCAAACAACTGATGCAGACATAATTGTTTGGGGTAGTCGGCTTGGGTGTTGTTCCACTCCCGTAATATCTGGTGTTGTTCGCTGGCAGTTAGCAGTGGTAGGTCTGATAGCTTTTGCTGTGGATTGACAACGACAGCTTCGAGTAAAGTTTGATAATGCCCTACCATCCGCTCAATTGTGGCGGCATCAAACAAGTCAGTGTTGTATTCAAAAAAGCCGCTTAATCCAGCGCTTGTGTTCTCCAGAACTAAAGTTAAATCAAACTTGGCTGTAGAACTTTCGATTGGCAACGCACAGAGGGTTAAGTCGGTCAGTTCCAATTCTGGCATCGGTGCATTTTGCAGCACAAACATCACTTGGAACAGTGGTGTATAGCTTAAAGAACGCTGCGGCTGCAATTGCTCGACTAACTGTTCAAAGGGTAGGTCTTGATGAGCGTAAGCTCCCAGTGCTACTTCCCGCATTTGCGACAGGAAATCGCTAAAACTGGGGTTGCCAGATAAATTGCTCCGCAGCACTAAAGTGTTGACAAATAAACCAATTAACCCCTCTATTTCACTGCGATTGCGGTTGGCAATTGGCGTGCCAACGCAGATATCAGTTTGCCCGCTGTAACGACTCAGCAATGTTTGGAACGCTGCTAAGAGTGTCATGAACAGCGTCACTTCTTGTTTCTGGCTGAAGGCAGCGATCGCTGCACTCAGTTGAGAGGAGAGTGAGAATGTCTGTGTTGCCCCCTTGTAAGTTTGAATCGCAGGTCGCGGTCGGTCGGTGGGCAGTTCCAACAAAGCCGGAACACCCGCAAGTTGTTGCTGCCAGTATGTCAATTGCTGTGCCAGCACTTCTTGTTGCAACCACTGCTGCTGCCAGACAGCAAAATCAGCATATTGTATGGGCAACTCTGGTAGCGCAATTGGCATTTCGTTGCACCCAGCTTGATAGACTGCTGCTATCTCCCGAATAAGTACGCCGATTGACCACCCATCTGAAACTATGTGGTGCATCACCAACAGCAGGACGTGTTCTTTTTCTGTAAGCTGGAACAAACTAGCCCGCATTAACAGATCGCTTGCCAAGTCAAACGGTTGTGCTGCTTCTTCAATGATTAATTGTCGGCAAGCGATTTCCCGCCCTGTGGGTTCTAGCTGTTGCAAGTCGTAGACTGCTAGTGGTAAGGTCGAGCTGCTGGCAATCACTTGCATTGGTTGCCCATTTACCTGAATAAAGTTGGTGCGTAGGGCTTCGTGGCGGTTGATGATCTGATTGAGACTTTGCTCAAGGGCAGCGACATTGAGCTGACCTTGAAAACGCATCGCCACTGGAATGTTGTAAAAGCCGCTTTCTGGCTCAAACTGCTGTAGGAACCACAAGCGCTGTTGAGCAAACGACACTGGCATTTCAGGTTGCCGTGGGACTCTGACAATTGGTGTTTGTCTTTGTTGTCCGGTTTGCTGTACTGTGGCAATGTACTCAGCTAAGGCGGCAACAGTAGGTAACTCAAACAAGCTACGCAATGGTAATTCCACGGAGAATGTGCTTTGTAGGCGCGACATCAGTTGCGTTGCCAGTAACGAATGTCCTCCCAAGGTAAAGAAGTTGTCATGGACACCCACACGCTCTACACCCAGCAGCGATGCCCAAGTATTGGCGAGCATTTCTTCAATGGGTGTTCTGGGAGCAACAAAGTTGTGTGATTCAAGTTGTCCGGAGGGATCTGGTAGTGCCTTGCGGTCAACTTTACCATTAGGTGTGAGTGGCAGGGTATCAAGCACCACAAAAGAAGTTGGCACCATGTACTCGGGCAGTTGCTGTTTGAGGAACGATCGCAACTGTGCAATCTCTGGTGCTGCCTCACTCTGGGGTAGCAGATAGGCAACTAAGCGCTTATCACCCGCAATCTCTTTGGCAATGACAACGGCTTGTTGCACAGTTGGGTGTTGGCTCAACAGTGCCTCAATTTCGCCCAATTCGATACGGAAGCCACGTACCTTTACTTGGTAGTCAATGCGTCCGAGATACTCAATGTTGCCATCTATTAAATAGCGGACTAAATCCCCAGTTTTGTATAATCTTTGACCAGCATCCCCAAACGGGTTGGGAATGAACTTATCGGCAGTTAACTCTGGTCGGTTGAGGTAGCCCCGCGCCAAGCCATCGCCACCGATGTGCAATTCACCCGGTACGCCTACTGGTACTGGTTGCAGATTGGCATCGAGGATGTAGAATTGGGTGTTGGCGATCGCTCCTCCTATGGACACCGACCCAGAACCTGCCTGTACTTGAGACACCGCTGACCAAATGGTGGTCTCTGTCGGACCGTACATATTCCACAGGGTATCCGTGCGCTCAAGTAATTGCGCTGCCAGTTCGCGATCGAGGGCTTCACCACCGCAGAGTATTTTCAATTGTGGGTTGCCAAGGAAGCCGACTTGAAGGAGCGTTCGCCAAGTAGCTGGTGTGCCTTGCATCACTGTGGCGCTTGATGTCGCTAAGGCGGCAGTGCTTTGACCACCATCGGCAATCAGATCGGGGGTGAGGACGAGGCGTGCGCCTCTGCTCAATGGACCGAACAACTCCAACGCGGCAATGTCAAAGGTGATAGTCGTCACCGCCACCAGCACATCTTCGGACACAATTCCCGGTTTGTGGGACATTGAGCTTAAGAAATTCACCACGGCGCTGTGGCGAATTTGTACTCCTTTGGGTCGTCCGGTGGAACCGGAAGTGTAGATGGCATAAGCCAGGTTATCGGCGCAGACATTGCTGTTGGGGTTGGATGAGTTGTACTCCTTGGGCGAATATGAGTCCAAGTAAACAACACGCCCATGTACATCCGGCAGTTTGTCCGCCACCGTAATTTGTGTGAGCAGTACTGAGGCACAGGAGTCTTCCAGGATATACGCCAGTCGCTCCGGTGGGTAGATCGGGTCGAGGGGTACATATGCACCTCCCGCCTTCTGGATTGCCAGCAGTCCCACTAACATATCAGTAGAGCGTTCTGCACAAATGGCGACTAAGATTTCCGGTCCGACACCCAATGAAACTAGGTGATGTGCTAGTTGGTTGGCTTTGGCGTTTAACTCGCGGTATGTGAGTTGTTCATCTGAAAACACAACTGCCACAGCATCCGGTGTTTTCTCGACTTGTTGCTCAAATAACGAATGCAGGCACAAATATTTGGGGTAGTCGGCTTGGGTGTTGTTCCACTCCCGTAATATCTGGTGTTGTTCGGTGGCAGTTAGCAGTGGTAGGTCTGATAGCTTTTGCTGTGGATTGACAACAATTGCTTCTAGTAAAGTTTGATAATGTCCTACCATCCGCTCAATTGTGGCAGCGTCAAACAAGTCAGTGTTGTATTCGATTGACCCGTTGAATCCTCGCTCCGTGTTTTCTAGCGATAAAGTCAAATCAAACTTGGCTGTCTCGCTTTGAAGTGGCAATGGTACGAGCGTTAAGTCAGTCAGTTCCAACTCAGGCATCGGTGCATTTTGCAGCACAAACATCACTTGGAACAGTGGTGTGTGGCTTAAAGAACGCTCTGGCTGCAATTGCTCGACTAACTGCTCAAAGGGTAGGTCTTGATGGGCGTAAGCTCCCAGTGCTACTTCCCGTACTTGCGACACTAAATCAGCAAAACTGGGATTGTTTGACAGATTACTGCGGAGTACTAAAGTGTTGACAAATAACCCAATTAACCCTTCTATTTCACTGCGATTGCGGTTGGCAATTGGTGTGCCAACGCAGATATCAGTTTGCCCGCTGTAACGATACAGTAATGTTTGAAATGCTGCCAGCAACGTCATGAACAGGGTAACTCCCAGTCGCTGGCTCAAGGCAAACAGTGCCTCGCTGTGTTCAACAGAGATGGCGAATTCGAGAGTAGCCCCCCTGTAGGTTTGAATCGCTGGTCGTGGTCGGTCAGTTGGTAGTTCCAACAAAGCCGCAGCACCCGCCAGTTGTTCCTTCCAGTATGTTAGTTGGGACTCAAGTACCTCCCCTTGCAACCACTGCTGCTGCCAATGAGCAAAGTCGGCATACTGAATCGGCAACTCTGGCAGTGCAATTGGCGTAGAGTTGCACTCCGCTTGGTAGACTGCTGCTAGCTCTCGCACAAGTACGCCCATTGACCAACCATCTGATACTATATGATGTATCACTAGTAGCAGGACGTGTTCTGTCTCTCCTAGCTTGAGCAAACTAGCCCGCACTAACGGGTCAAGAGCTAGGTTAAACGGACGCGCTGCTTCTTCAATTGCCAATTGTTGGCAAGTGGTTTCTCGTTCCGTTTGGTTTAGCTGCTGCAAGTCTAGAACTTGCAGTGTTAAGGTCAAGCTGCTAGCAAACACCTGTATCGGTTGCCCATCTACGGTCACGAAATTGGTGCGTAAGACTTCGTGGCGGTTGACAATCTGATTGAGACTAAACGAGAGAGCCGCAACGTTAATCTGACCTTGAAAACGCATTGCCTCTGCGGTGTTGTAAAAGCCACTCTCAACTTCTAACTGCTGTAAAAACCACAAGCGTTGTTGGGCAAACGATAGTGGCATTGACGACTGCCGTGGGATTCTAACAATTAAAGGAGCTTGTCTTGATTGTCCTTGTGAGAGTGTTGTATCGATGCACTCGGCTAAAGCAGCGACAGTGGGTTGCTCAAACAAACTGCGTAATGGTAAGTCCACGGCAAATGTGCTTTGCAACCGCGAAATCAATTGCGTTGCCAGTAAGGAATGTCCGCCGCTTTCAAAGAAATTGTCATAAATCCCCACACGTTCTACACCCAGCAGCAATGCCCAGATGCCAGCGAGTATCTCTTGTGTTGGCGTTCTCGGAGCCACAAAGTTGTGTGATTCAGGTTGTGCTGTGGGTGTGGGTAAGGCACGACGGTCAACTTTGCCATTGGGTGTCAGTGGTAAGCTATCGAGCACCACAAAATAAGCGGGCACCATGTACTCGGGTAGCTGCTGATGTAGGAAGTCACGCAACTGTGTGGTGGTAGGTACTGACTGTGCGTGCGGAACAATGTAAGCTACCAAACGCTTGTCGTCTGCAATCTCTTTGGCAATGACAACGGCTTGTTGCACAGTTGGGTGTTGGCTCAAGAGTGCCTCAATTTCGCCCAATTCAATGCGGAAGCCACGTACCTTCACCTGATGGTCAATGCGTCCGAGATACTCGATGTTGCCATCTATTAGGTAGCGGACTAAATCCCCAGTTTTGTACAAGCGACTCCCCGCATCGCCAAACGGGTTGGGAATGAATTTTTCAGCTGTCAACTCCGGTCGGTTGAGGTAGCCCCGCGTCAAGCCATCGCCACCAATGTGCAATTCCCCCGCGACACCCACTGGTACTGGTTGTAAGTGCGAGTCTAGGATGTAAACTTGCGTGTTGGCGATCGCCTGACCAATAGGAATCGTGTTTTCAACCTTTCCTAGGAGATAGGTAGTAGACCAGATGGTAGTCTCAGTAGGACCGTACATGTTGTAAAGTAACGATCGCATCCCAGTGAGATCCTCTGCCAGTGATACTGAAAGAGCTTCTCCACCGAGCATAAGTTTCTTGAGCGATCCTAGGGCGTTAAGCGATTCCGGATTCATAGTCAGTATTCTTGCCAAAGCAGGGGTACACTGCATATGAGAAACACTGTGCCTTGTAATTTGTGCCGGTACTGAGTAGTCTTCTGCCTTTGTGCTTGTTGTTTTGTTACTGTTTTGCCTGACTATGTCCAGATAGTGAAGATTGGACATCACCGAATCAAAGTCCATACCAAAATCAATCAAACACCCTAACTCGTCAACACCTACCGCCTTCAGTCGCTCAGTCATCTCCTGGCAAATAGTTGGTGTTCCAAAAAGAGCGCTAGTCTCAAAGTAGCGATTAAATGCATGAGATAAAATCACCTCCATATCATCTTCTGTGAAATCTTTGGAGTTGATATCTTTATTCATGCTTTGCGCCAAGCTTTTGAGCAAACCAACAGAAGATTTTAAATAGTTGCAAAAAGGCGTTCGGACTTTCTCGCGCACAGTATCAATATCTTCACCAACGAAAGTGTGAAGCATGAGTGTCACATGACCTGCACTTGCTCCATGACCAGACTTGCGCCAAGCGTCTCGATAAATCGCGATTTTTTCTGCCAGTTCCTCGATTGTCTGACCCAGTAAGTGAGTTAGTACGTTAGCTCCCATCTCACCTGCCATTTGAAATGTTTCTGGGTTGCCACTAGCGGTAATCCAAATTGGTAGTTTTTGCTGAAGCGGTCGTGGCAGAATCTTGACATCCACATTGTTTCCCGCACCGCCTTGCACAGAGACTGATTCTCCTCGCCAAAGCTTGTGAACGGTTTCGATGTCGCGGCACATGATTTCCTTGCGACGCGTATAATTGTCTGGCGCAAATACAAAGTCATTCGCATGCCAGCCTGAGGCAAATGCAAGACCGACTCTGCCATTCGACAGATTGTCCACCATCGACCATTCTTCAGCAACCCGAATTGGGTTATGAAGTGGTAAGACCACACTGCCTGCCCTGATTTGGATTCGCTCTGTGATTGTTGCAATGGCAGCGCTGGTGACTGAAGGGTTGGGATAGAGACCTCCAAAATTATGGAAGTGACGTTCAGGTGTCCAAATTGCCGAGAAGCCGTGTTGATCGGCAAATTTAGCACCTTCGAGCAAGAGTTTATATTTGTCTTGAGCCGTATCGTTTTCAGCGCTGGCAAAGTAAAACAGGCTAAAATCCATCTTTTTGGCTGCCAAGCGCGATCGCGCCGTGGCAGCAGAGGAAACGGCATCTTGTTCTCGCTGAATAACAACTTGAAATCCGCATGTCAGTGTCCAAAATAACTCCAATACAGAAATGTCGAAACAGATGCTGGTAACTGCTAGCCAAGTGCCTGAAGCGTCGCCACCAATGCTGTCGTCCATTCCAGTAAAAAAGTTAACAACATTTTTGTGGCAAACCATTACCCCCTTCGGTTTTCCTGTGGAACCTGATGTGTAGATTACGTAGGCTATATTGTCACAAGTTACTCCACTCGTTAGGTTTGCCTCGCTCCGTTGGGCAATAAACTCCCAGTCTGAGTCCAAGTAAACAATACGCCCCTTGAAGTCGGGTAGTTTGTCCGCTACCGCCTGTTGTGTGAGCAGCACTGAGGCACAGGAGTCAGAGAGGATGTACGCTAATCGCTCCGGTGGATAGATCGGGTCGAGGGGTACATATGTACCTCCCGCCTTGAGAATTCCCAACAGTCCCACTACCATATCCAGTGAACGTTCGACACAAATGCCCACCAGTACATCTGCTCCTACACCCAATGAGCGCAAGTGGTGTGCCAATTGATTCGCGCGACAATTCAACTCATGGTAGGTCAGCTGTTGATTTTCATACACCAGTGCTACTGCATTTGGGGTACGCTCTACCTGCGACTCAAATAAGGAATGGATACACTTATCAGTAGGATACTCCACAGTCGTATCATTCCACTCTACCAATAACTGCTGTTGCTCAACTTCACTCAGCAGGGGCAATTGGCAGATCCGCTCAATCGGATTGGCAACAATTCCCTCTAGCAATGTCTGGAAATGACCCGCCATCCGCTCAATGGTGCTAGCATCAAACAGGTCTGTATTATAATTGAAAAAACTCTTAAGCGATTCCTTTGTTTCAATTATGTCTAAGATCAAATCAAGCTGACCTTCTTGTTGCTCTATTTCAAATGGTTCCAGCAGTAAACCACCCCAGTTCTTTGGGATTCTTGTTTCGCTGTTGTTGAGTAAATCTACGACCTCATTTTGCTGTGGTTTTTGCAAGGAGAACGATACTTGGAATATTGGCGAATAGCTGGTATCGCGATTCGGCTGCAATTGTTTGACTAATAGTGGAAAGGGATAATCTTGATGGGCGAGCGCTCCTAATACCGTAGAACGGACTTGAGCTAGGAATGCTTTAAAAGTAGGATTACCCAAAAAATTTGCTCGCAGTACAACCTGATTGACAAAGTAACCAACAATGTTTGCAAATTCAGTCTTACTCCTACCTGTGGTTGGAGAACCCACCAAAATGTCTGACTGCCCTGTGTAGCGATGGAGTAGCACCTCAAAAGCTGCCAGAAGAATCATGTAAAGGGTTACTCCCTCAACTTGGGCTAACTCTCTAAGCTTTTGTAGCAATTCTTTAGACAACTTAAAAGCATGGGAGGCTCCCTGATAAGTTTGTACTGATGGTCGAGGTCGGTCTATTGGTAGATTTAGTACTGGCAATTCACCAGCTAACTGTTGCTGCCAGTATTTCCAAAGATCCTCTCCTTGAGAGCTACTTAATGTTTGAGTCTGCCATTTAATAAAATCTTGATAGAAAAATTTTATTGTTGGTAAAGTTGCCTTGACTCCTTCTTTTTGAGCTGCATACAGTAACGGCAATTCGTTCACAAGCATCCAAATAGACCATCCGTCGCAGGCGATATGGTGGATGGTGATTAACAAAACATAGTCTTGTTCTGTGACACCAAACAAACTTACCCGCATGACAGATCGAGCTTCCAAATCAATTGGACGCTTGTACGCTTCAACGACCTGCTGCTTTAGTTCCTCCGAATTCCAAGTGGAAGCATCCACCTCTTCAAACCAGACTTCTTGAAACTGATGAACTTCTTGAACTGGTTCACCGTTTTGCTCGCGAAAAGTGGTACGCAGCATTGGATGGCGAGCTATCAGTGTCCCAAAAGCCTGTCGCAAGGCTAGAACATCTAAATTGGAGCGGATGCGGGCTGTAAAAGCAACATTATAAGCTGCGCTTTCAGGTGCCAGCTTGTACAAAAACCATAGTGCTTGCTGACCGTGAGACAAAGGATAGGTATTAGATGTTGCAGCACGCTTTTTGAGAGTATTTATAATTTCTAGTTTATGTTGCTTAATTTCGCTTAATAGTACTGGAGTCAACGCGTCCTGGGATCCTCTGCAGCGCAGCTTATCACCCTCAACCCATAGTTCGACATTTTGCGTCGAAAGATTCTGGAGGAACTCAACTAAATTCATAATTCAACTTCAATCCAATTATTTAAATTTGATGTCACTGCTAATTCGACAGATGCTTCTGTTGTAGATTGAACCTTTGTTAATTGTTCGTTCACGTAAGTTGTTATACTAGTGACACTGAGTCCCTCCATGAATTTTACCATCGGGATGTCCACCCCGAAGTTATTTTGAACCCAGTTCCTTAGTTCTAGAGCCGTTAATGAGTCAAGTCCCATATTGTTCAAAGGCTTATCTACGTCCAGTTGGTTAGTTAAACTAAGAATTTTGGCAACTTCTTCTTGAATGTAAGCTGTTAATAAGGAGTGGCGATCGCTTACTGCCGCAGACTTTAACTGTTGTAGAATTTCAGACTTTGGCACTGATGAGTGAGCGGTTTTCTCTTGAAGTTCTATCTTGACAAATGATTCAAAGAACAGCTGCGGTTGTTGACCTCTCACACTCAATTGCTGCCCCAAGACCGACCAATCGACTGGTACCACTCCTATCTGTGAAGTTACTTGTCCCAGCACCTGTTCTAATACCTGCAATCCCTGCTCTGGTGCGATGCTATCTAATCCCAAGGTCGAGTTGCTAGCTTGGTGACGGCTTGCTAAACTGGCTGCCATTCCAACTTCTGACCATGATCCCCAGTTGATACTCAAACCGGGTAATCCCATGGTGCGGCGATGCTGCATTAGCACATCCATAAAGGTATTGGCAGCTGCATAGTTGCCTTGACCGAGTGAACCAAATAAAGCCGCAACTGAAGAGAAGCAGACAAAGAAGTCAAGTGGTAATTCTTTAGTTAAGTTATGCAGATGCCAAGTTCCGCTCACTTTCGGTGCCATAACTCTCACAAAGCGCTCCCAGTTCTGCTGCTGCAAGACTCCGTCATCCAAAACTCCAGCCGCGTGAATAATTCCTCGCAGCGGTGGCATAGTTGCTTGAACTTTATGAAGTAACTGAGCAACATCTTCTTGTTTAGCAATGTCTGCAGAGGCAACCAACACTCTAGCTCCCATCTGTTCTAATTGCTGGATGGCTGCAACAGTTCTGTCGGAAGCGCCACGACGCCCAGCCAGGATAAGATGTCGCGCCCCTTGCTCAACTAACCAGTGTGCTACCTTAAGTCCTAAGGCTCCTAGACCGCCAGTAATGAGATAGCTACCATCTTCTCGCACCAGTTCCTCTAAATGATTTGCATTTGCTGCAATTTCTGGCTGAGAAACCACGACTTTGCCGATATGTTTAGCTTGCGCCATGTACCGGAAGGCATTAACCACTTCCTCCAGAGGAAAGACCTTGTGTGGCAAAGGTTTCAGCTTGCCGTCCTGGAATTCCTGCATCAGTTCTTGCAACATAGAGGCGATCACTTTTGGCTCGTTCATTGAAATGTTGAACAGATCGAAAGGGAAGTAGGACACATCCGGTCTAGTCGCTTGTACCTGCTCATGCTCCCAAATGCCGATTTTACCAATTTCGACGAATCTTCCCCCTCGTCCCAATACCTCAAAGCTCTTGGAAATGAATTCACCACTCAAGCTGTTAAGCACAATGTCCACACCCTGTCCCTGGGTAATTGCCATGATTTCTTCCGCAAAATCCAGGGTTCGGGAGTTCATCACATACTCCACGCCCATAGACTTGAGGAAGTCCCATTTACTTGGGCTAGCAGTGGCAAATACTTGTGCTCCTGCTGCTTGAGCAATCTGAACAGCTGCCTGACCAACACCACCAGCCGCTGCATGAATCAAAACGCGATCGCCTGGTTTGATTTTAGCCAAACACCGCAATCCGTAGTGTGCCGTCGTGAAGGCGATCGGAATTGTCGCTGCTGCTTCAAAGCTCAGTCCTTCCGGTTTGTGCCCTACCAAATTAGCATTGACAACGACAAAGCTGTTAAAACTACCTATAGCATTGGCTGCAATCACTTTGTCACCAACCTTAAAGTTGGTCACACCTTCACCTATTGCTACAATCTTGCCCGCACACTCCGCACCAAAGGGCAGGTCGTCTGTTGACTTAATCCCCAATTGCTCGATATTTTCCTTGAGCATTCCCAAGGCATTAAGCACATCTCGGAAGTTCAATCCGGTCTCACGGACTTGAATTTCCACTTCTCCTGCTCCTGGCTGGCGTCGGGTCAACGGTACTAAGGTTAGATTATCTAAAATACCGTACTCGGAAATCTTCAATTCAAATGGTTCAACGCCAATCTGAACTTGTCCTTGTTGAACAGTCTCGCTCGACTGGTATCGCTCCAATCTAGGAACGTAACGCAAACCCTGGCGATACGCAATTTGGTTTTCTCGGTCTGGAGAGGATAGCTCTTCCACCAAAGCTGAGATATTATCGTCTGCTACCGGATCTAAATCCAAACACATGCACTGCAGATCGGGGTGTTCCAGAGTTATGACCTTACCCAGTCCCCACAATGGAGACTGTTGAACTTGCACTAGGGAAGCTCCTCCAACCAACTGTGCTCCTTTGGTTACCAACCATAAATGTTGCAACCCAGACAATTGAATCATAGACAGGGCTTGAACCAAGTGAAGAACACTACCGCTGCCTAAACTTTGCGCCCATTGTAAAGCACCCGAAGAAAGCTCATTACTCGCTGACTCTAAACTCCACAAATGCACAATCCCACACAAAGAAGATTCGCCATCCTTACCAATGTCCTGAAGTAAACGTTGGAAGTCTGCAAGTGCTAGTGGATCAAGCTCGTAATGTTCTGATGCTATCTGCTTATAGGTGGAGCCAACAAAAGCTAGAACACAGCTATCGCCTTGTGCTCTCAATTGTTTAGCTAGTTTTGTACCAATGCCAGTGCTATCTGCAAAGATGAGCCAGTTGCTTTGCTGTTTGGGACTTACTGATGACGATTGAGGCTGACGTGGCTGAGGTTTCCACATGACTTGATACAGCCAGCTTCCTAAATTTTCCTTTTGAAGCATGCGCTGCAAAACTTTGGAGTTAGTTCGTCTGACGGTTAGTCCCTCCACCTGAGCAATAACCACTCCATTCGGGTCTAGTAGACTCAAATCAGCGCTCAACAGTTGCTGCTCTAACCCCTTAGCTTGTAGAATTTTGACTTGACTCCATAATAAATGAGTATTGGGGCGATCATAAATTCTCAAGCGCTCTACACTCACAGGTAAATAAGCATTTTGCCGCTCATCTCTTGAAAAAATACCCGCTATAACCTGAGAGCTAGCGTCTAGGAGAATAGGATGTAATTGATACTGAGCAACTTCTGAGTGTAATACTTCTGGCAATCTAATTTGTCCGATCGCCTCTTGTTGACGTTTCCTAATTTGTACAACCGCTTGAAAGCTTGGACCAAAGTTGATGCCTACAGCCTGAAATTGTTGATAGAACTCAGCAACAGAAACTTCCTCTGGGTATTGAGTTTGTAAAGCAGTTAAGTCTACCGATTCTGGCAAGAGTGCTGCTTCGTCCCTCTTGATTTTTCCAATTGCGTGTAATGTCCAGATGGGTTTCTCTTCATTCTGACTTTCTGTGAGGCTAAAGATTTGGAAAGAGTAGCCATAAGTCTCTTGAGGCGTCAACAGCATTTGCAGAGTTTTACCCTCATCTTTTGGCAACATCAAAACTTGCTGAATCTCAACATTCTCTAGCACCAAATTTGAGGATTTGAAGACAGCTGCTCCTGCTGCGAAAGCCATCTCCAAGTAAGCTGTGGCTGGTACAATTACCACACCAAAAATGTTATGAGCCTTCAGATAAGCTGGCGAATCTTGACTGATTTGGGACTGGAAATGAATATTCTCAGAACCCGGTAGATGCAAGCGTTGACCAAGTAAGGGATGATACTTTTTAGCATTTATACTTATTGACGAAAGCTGCGTTTGATGATGGGTAATATTAGTCGTCTCCACCCAACAGCGCTGTCGTTGAAACGGATACGTAGGCAACACCACTCGCCGATGTGCATACTCCCGGTCAAACCCTGACCAGTCTACCTCAGTTCCACGTATGTATAACTGTGCTAAACTCTGCAGCATCTGCTGCCAATCTGACTGCCCCGGACGCAAGCTCGCAAGCCAAACTCCCACTTGTTCGCTTAAGCAGTTACGCCCCATCCCCAACAATGTCGCTTTGGCTCCTATCTCTAGAAACACCTCATAACCCTTTGCATGCAGTGTCTTGATACTTTTGGCAAATTGTACCGGACGCCGTAAATGTTGACACCAGTAATCAGGCGAAATCTCTTGCGATGTCAGTTGTTCTCCTGTGAGGTTGGAGATGAACTCAATTTGGGGAGTGGCGTAATTGACTGTGGCTGCTACCTCACGAAATTGAGCCAGTATTGGCTCCATTAGTGGTGAGTGGAAGGCGTGTGATGTTTGTAGCTTTTTCGTTGTGATTCCTGCTGCTTCTAAGGAGGCACAGATACTTACGACTGCCTGCACTTCACCAGATATCACCGTGTTTTCTGGTCCATTAAAAGCTGCAATCGCTACTTTATCTGGCTCTAACTCCGTGATAGGACGTATGGATTCCTCCGAGGCAAATACTGCGACCATCTCACCACCAGCAGGCAAACTTTGCATCAGTTGGCTTCTTGCTACAATCAACTTGAGTCCATCTTCCAAACTCAAGACTCCCGCTACAGTGGCAGCGACGTATTCCCCGACACTATGACCCATGACTGCATCTGGAACAATGCCCCAAGATTTCCACAACTGGAACAGGGCATATTCTATGGCAAATAGGGCTGGTTGCGTGTAAGCTGTTTGGTTTAATTTTGGATTTTGGATTTCTCCGTCAAGCTCAGAGGACGACAAAACCTCTGGATATAGGATAGATAACAGCGACTCGCCCAGGTAGGGACGTAAAATTTCGTCGCAACGGTTTATAGTTTGTCTAAAAACAGGGGCAATTTCATAGAGTTGACGCCCCATATTAATGTATTGTGATCCTTGTCCTGTGAATAAAAATGCTATTTTCGAGTGCTTGCTGAGTGCTTGAGCGCTATAAAGTCCTGTTGTCGTTTCGCCTCTAGTAAAAGCCCCTAGCTGTTCGTATAATTCCACGGCTGATTGGGCTACCACAGCTAGCCGATAGTCAAAATGCGTACGCCCTGTATTAGCAGTAAAACACATGTCTTCTACGGCTAACAATGGATTCGCTCTTAGGTAATTCTCATACCGAAGTGCTAACTGCTTGAGTGCCTCAGAGGTCTTCGCTGATAGCGTCAGCAGATGCATGGGGCGTTCCACTTGAACTGCCACTGTCTCTAATACTGGTGCTTCTTCCAACACTATATGCGCATTTGTACCACTCATGCCAAAGGAACTGACTCCCGCCAACCGCCGTTTTTCTCCTGAAAACCAAGGCATTGGCGACTTTGGCACCACCACTGGCAGTTCATCCCAGTTGATGTAAGGACTCGGATGTTTGAAGTGCAGGTGGGGTGGAATCTCGTTATGTTGGAGGGAAAGCACCACCTTGATGACACCCGCTACTCCTGCTGCTGCTTCCAGGTGACCCATGTTAGTTTTCACTGAACCAATTACCAGAGGGTTCTCTGGCGATCGCCCTTCACCCAGCACAGTTCCTAAAGCTCTTACCTCAATCGGGTCTCCCAAAGACGTTGCCGTACCGTGAGCCTCCACATAGTTTATTTCCGAAGGCTCTACCTTAGCGTTCTTGAGTGCTTGGCGAATCAGCACTTGTTGAGCCGAACCATTGGGAACCGTCAAACCACTGCTGGGTCCATCGTGGTTAATCGCTGAACCCCGAATAACAGCTAAGATGTTGTCTCGATCTGCCTCAGCATCCGAGAGACGCTTGAGAACTAAAACCCCGCATCCCTCGCCCCGCGCAAAACCATTGGCAGCGGCATCGAAGGTGTAGCAGCGACCATCAGGGGAGAGGGCATGAGACCTGGATAGAAAAATATTTACTCCTGGTGACAGCATCAGTTGTACCCCGCCAGTCAAAGCCATATCGCACTCTCCGGTGCGGAGGCTTTTACAGGCTAAATGGATAGCCACCAACGAAGAAGAGCAAGCGGTATCCATAGATACGCTTGGACCCTGTAGCCCTAGAATATAGGACAATCGACCAGACGCAAAGCAAAAGCCATTACCCGTGCCGTCATAAGCGCTAATGTGTGTATTACCAGAATTCAGTTGCAATTGTGCATAATCATTTTGACCAATACCCACAAAAACGCCAGTTCGGCTATTAACTAAAGACTTTGGTGCAATTCCAGCCCTCTCCAAAGCTTCCCAGCTCACCTCTAAGAGTAACCGCTGCTGCGGATCTATGCTCGCCGCCTCTCTAGGGGAAATCCCAAAGAACAGGGGGTCGAACTGGTCTACCTGTTGCTGCAAAAATCCACCCATACGGGTGTACATTTTCCCTTGGGCATCGGGGTCTGGGTCATAGAAATCATTGATATTCCAGCGGTCATGGGGAACTTCTACCATCGCATCTACACCATCGCGCATCAGTCTCCAGAAAGCATCCGGATCGTCAGCACCCCCAGGGAAACGGCAGCCGATACCAATAATAGCGATCGGCTCTGTTTTTGAACGCTCAACCGCCTCAAGTTTGGTTCGCGCTTCTTTCAACGCCAGAAGAAGTCGTTGTGATTCAGACAGTTTTTCTATTCTATCAGAAATGTCGCCCATTTCAGTTTCCCCTTACTAAATTTTCTAGTTTCGCGAGTTCCTCGGCAATTGATGCTTCTATTCCATCATCGGAAATCTCTTCTACCTGTGATAAAGCCAAGGCTTGCTCGTCTTCACCTTTAGGTAACTCCGTGTCACTTGCCGCAGGTAACTCCCAACCCATAACCTTCTTAGCCAGATATCCGGCAACATCTTTAATCGTCGGAAATTCAAAGGTTAAAGTCACTGGAAGAGAAACGCCAAAACTAGCTTCCAAACGGTTCTTTAGCTCGACTGCCATCAGAGAGTCCATGCCCATGTCAAAAAAACCTTGTTGCGAATCTGGCAATTTGGATGGCTCAAGCTTCAGTACCTTGGCGACTTCACCTTGAATGTAAGCAGTTAAGACAGAGAAGCGATCGCTTGCCGAGTACTGTTTTAACTGTTGTAAAATATCACTCTTTGATACCTCTAACCTTTCAGTTTGTAGCTGTGTTTGGTTCTTAAGTTCGGAAAGCAGCGGGGATAACTCAGAGAAGGGCAAATTTAAAAGAAGTTGCGACCAGTTAACCGACACCACTCCAACCTGAGACAGGTCTTGTTGAAGTAACAGTTGCAGCATTTCTAATCCTTGCTGGGGTGCAATTCTCTCAATCCCTAAACGAGCAAGACCCTCATGTGCCTTACGTCCGTAGGGTGTAGCTGCGTGACCAATATCAGCCCAAGGTCCCCAATTGATGCTCAGAGCAGGTTGACCGTGAGCACGTCGGTGATGTGCCAGAGCATCAAGAAAAGCATTGGCTGCTGCATAGTTTCCTTGACCGGGCATACTCACCAGGCAAGCAGCAGAAGAGAAAAGAACGAAGAAATCCAAAGGGCTATTCTGCGTTAGAGTATGTAGATTCCAAGCACCCTCAACCTTAGCTGTTCTAACCTTGATAAAGCGCTGCCAGTCTTGCTGAACCAATAAGCTATCGTCAAGAACTCCTGCTAAGTGAACAACACCGCGTAGCGGCAGTTGAGAGCGCTCGATATCTGCAATAACTTTGGCTACTTGCTCTTGACTAGATACATCTAAGAGTACTGTCTTGACTTCAACACCAAGCTTTTTGAATTCGCTCAACGTTTGATTAGCTGTCTCGGAAGCTGCACTACGTCCTAACAGCACCAGATGTTTTGCTCCTCGCTCGACCATCCAACGTGCAACCAACAGTCCCAAACCGCCTAACCCACCAGTAATCAAGTAGGTGGCGTCAGGTAATAAATCCGATTGTCTAACTGGCAAGAGCATTTTCCTGGCATATCTCAGGCGGGCGACATAACGCTGTTCCTGACGGAAAGCTATTTGGTTTTCTCCATCTGGATTTTGTATGGTATTAAACAGCAGCCCAGCAGCTTCGTCCAATGACGATGACCGTTCGAGATCCACAAGTGTTGTTGGAAGGTTTGGGTATTCAACAGAGACCACTCGTCCCAATCCCCATAAAGGTGCCTGAGCAACTGCCAACGTTGTAGACTCCTTACTAACTGGCTGTGTTCCCTTAGTTACAAACCATATAGGCAGCTTTGTTGTCGCTGTCTGAGCCAGTGCTTGAATTAAGTGCAAGGCGCTAGCAACACTTAATACCTGATCTTTCTCTAGAGTAGCGATGGTCGTCTCTTCTAGAGGCGTTGTGTCTAAACTCCACAAATGCACCACACCCAGGCAAGGCGATCGCGTCTCCCCCAGTATGGTCTGAATTAACTGATGCATTTGTTCTGGAACGCTGGGGTTGAGACAAAATTGCCCCTCCAGTGAAACCTTGTAGGCTTCACCTGGGGTAACCATAAAGCAGGTTTCTCCTCGTGCTTTTAACAGTGCTGCCAGCTTTTGTCCTATACCACTCTTGTCTGTAAATATCAGCCAGCTACCTGGCTGTTGTGGTGGCAGAGACTCTTTTTCTTCTTGCAGCTTGAGCTGCCACTGTAGTTCGTAAAGCCAATCCTGTAGAGAATTTGTATGCGTTTCTACAAGGTTATCTTGGTTACTACGTTTAACTCCGTGGGTAGTTCGCTGTAATCGCAACCCAGAAACAGTGACTACTACATTCCCTAACCGATCCAGAAGGTGCACATCTCCTTCCAATAATGGGTCAGCACTATTGCTTACCTCTGACCGCAGAACAGCGTGACTCCAAAGGGTCTGGTCAATGCGACCGTGGAGTTCCAAACTGCGAAGACCAGCAGGTATGTAAAGCGTACCGCTATTATTTGAAAGACTGTAAGTTGGTAGTGCAGCTACTAACACTTGGAAACAAGCATCCAAGAATGCCGGGTGGATTTTGTAAGCATCTGCTGATGGTTTGAGTTCTTCAAGTAGCTGCACTAGCCCTAAGGCTTCCCCATCACGTCGCCAGATGTGTTCTATACCCTGAAAACTCGCTTCCAACTGCACGCTGTATTGGCGCAACTTGTGATAAAATTCCGAACCAGCAATTTCCTCTTGACATCGAGCTTGGATTTGTTCTGGTAGTTCTAAACTAGAATTAGCACCATTAGTTGAAGTTGCCGAAAAACTTAACTCGGCAGTCAAGGTTTCGGGTACAGTTAAAGAACGATGTAGCGGCGATCGCTTTTGAGCGACATTATTGTAACGCTCTTGGAGTTGATTTAAATAAGGTAGATGCTTTAAAATTAAATCTGCGCTAGGTCCAAAGTCGAGCAGACAAGCTGCTTCATCGACACCTATACTATCTAATTGCTCTAGCAAATTAACACAGGTTTCTGGTGTTCCGATGAGTCCTCTAGAAGAAGCAAATCTTTCAAATAAGAAATTAACAAAATCATCCAGGTCTTTTGGAGACATGGCAGCGATATTTATGCTGTGACCTCTACTGCTGCCAAGATTCTTAAGCAGACCGATGTTTGACTTGAGATATTCGCAGTAGGGTGCGCGAACCAGCTCGCGGACAACATTCATGTCCTCTCCAACAAAGGTATGCAACATCACCGTTACCACACCTGTTTGGGGATCGTGTCCGTGCTTCGCGCGTGCCTGGCGATAAAGGGCAATTTTTTCGGCTAACTGCTCAATGCTCTGATCTAGTAGATGAGTCAAAAGATTGGCACCAATCTCCCCAGCTTTAATAAAAGTTTGGGGGCTTCCGGCAGCTGTGAGCCAAACAGGTAATTCTTTTTGGATTGGCGTTGGGTAGATCCGCAGATCAATCTGGTTCCCAATGCCATTTGTTGCCTGGATGGATTCCCCCTGCCACAGTTTTTGTACTATCTCGATGCCAGAAAACATTTCTTTATGGCGATCTTGATATTTTTCTGGAAAGAAAGCAAAGTCATCAGGGTTCCAGCCAGGAGCAAAGGAAATTCCTACCCTACCTCCGGACAAATTATCGACAACAGCCCACTCTTCCGCAATCCGAATGGGATTGTGTATTGGCACTACCACACTACCAGCCTGCAAGCGGAGGTGCTTAGTTTCCCTTGCTAGTGCCGCGTGCAACACTGCTGGATTTGGGTAAAGACATCCAAACTTTGTAAAATGCCGTTCTGGTACCCACAAACTAGAAAAGCCGTGTTGGTCTGCAAATTTAGCACTGTCAATAACCAGATGATATTTATCTCCGATTAAAGCTTCTTCACTGCTGGCAAAAAACATTAAGCCGAACTGCATAATTTTTTCTCCTGTTCGTTACTGTGAGCAATTTTTGCAGTTGCGTGCAGTGTCCACTTTTTAGAGGATGGGTCTGCATCTGTTGGGCGGCTGTAAACTTGAAAAGATGTTAAGCCATCCACATCAGTAGCAAGGATAATCTGAACGGTTTGAGTGCCATTCTCAGGAATGAAGAGTACATTGTGCAGTTCCAAATCCCTGACTTGGTGAAATCCCCCAAAAACTTCTTCGCAAGCAACCAAAGCCATTTCTAAGTAAACTGCGACAGGTACAACTGCGGCTCCAAGGAGTCGATGCTGCGTTAGATAAGGGAGGCGGCGCTTATCAAGCTCAATTTCCCAAAAGTAATGGTTGGGAAGATGCGCTAGGTTTTTTAATTGAGGACCTAAAAGCGGATGTCCCTTGGTATCGTTTGAGTTCTGCCAAGTTTCCAGAGGCTGCGAGTTTTTCGATGGTAGTTTTGTCTCAATCCAATAGCGCGATCGCTCCCACGGATAAGTCGGTAAATTCACTCTTTGTCCCTGATTTTCTTGGTAAAAACCAGACCAGTCTACGTCTACTCCATGTACGTACAGTTCCCCCAAACTTTCGAGCATTTGCTGACAATCTGACTGTCCTTGGCGCAAACTGGGGAGCCAAACTCCCTCGACTGCGGGCAAGCAGTTGCGACCCATCCCCAACAACGTTGGTTTTGGTCCAATCTCCACAAACACCTCATAACCAGAGGTATGAAGTGTCTTTAAACTTTCAGCAAATTCTACGGGGGAACGTAAATGGCGACACCAGTAGTCAGGGGTGATATCTGATGTCAGTTGCTCACCCGTGAGGTTGGAGACGACCGTCATTTGGGGAGCTGCGTAGGTAACATTGTCCGCCACCTCACGGAATTGAGCCAGTATCGGCTCCATCAGTGGTGAGTGGAAGGCGTGGGAGGTTTGTAGCTTTTTAGTTTTAATTTTTGCTGCTTCTAATTGGGTACAGATTGCCTGCACTGCTTGCGCCTCTCCAGAAATTACGGTGTTCTGCAACCCATTATAAGCGGCAAATGATACTTTTTTATTATCAATTTCATGAAGTTTCCGTATAAATGCGGGTGAGGCAAACACTGCTACCATCTCACCACCAGTCGGCAAACTCTGCATCAAGCGGGCACGTTCGCTGATGAGCTTTAGTCCATCCTCCAAGGTGAAGACTCCCGCTACAGTTGCAGCGACGTATTCCCCTACACTATGACCCATCACCGCTGATGGGTCAATGCCCCAAGATTTCCACAATTGCACCAAAGCATATTCTAGGGCGAATAAAGCAGGTTGGGTATAAGCGGTCTGGTCTAGCGGTGAAGCCTCGCCCGGTTTGGGATAGAGGACTTGCAGCAGTGACTGCCCCAAGTAGGGACGCAGAATTTCATCGCAGCGGTCGAGGGCTTGCCGGAAGATGGGCGCATTTTCGTAGAGTTGGCGTCCCATGCCCAAATACTGAGAGCCTTGACCAGTAAACAAAAACGCTATTTTCTGGCGCTTGCTGTTGTTTACCTGACCGCTTACTAGTTTGGCAGTCTCTTTCTTAGCAGCGAAGGCTTCTAGCTGTTCTCGTAACTGCACGGTAGATTCAGCAACTACGGCAAGGCGGTGGTTAAAATGCGATCGCCCCGTATTAGCAGTAAAACAAACATCGAAAAGCGATACTTCAGGATGAGACGCTAAGAAATCTACATAACTTTGTGCTAGTTCCGAAAGTGCCTTCTCGCTTTTTGCTGAAAGCGTCAAAAGGTGCATCTTGGGTTGAATATCATTAGCACTTGTGGTGGTAGGTGGTGCTTCTTCCAGGATGACATGACAATTTGTGCCACCGAAGCCAAATGAGCTTACCCCTGCCAAGCGGCGTTCTGTGAGCGCAACCCAAGGCTGGCGTTCAGTAGGGATAGAAAAAGTTGTTCCTTTTAGGGAAATATAAGGATTTAGCTGCTCCAAATGCAGATTCGGTGGTATCTCCGCGTGTTGCATTGAAAGTACCACCTTGATCAGTCCAGCAATTCCAGCAGCACCCTCTAAATGACCAATATTAGTTTTAACCGAGCCAATCCAACAGGGTTGATCTGGCTCCCGACCCTGCATTAGCACGGCTTTTAGGGATTTAACTTCGATTGGGTCTCCCAAAGAGGTGGCAGTGCCGTGAGCTTCAACATAGCTAATTTGCGTTGATGCCACGCCTGCATTTTCCAAGGCTTCACGGATAACCGCCTGTTGGGAAGGTCCATTGGGTGCTGTCAGTCCATTGCTCAGACCATCTTGGTTAACTGCTGAACCTTTGATAATTGCTTGAATATTGTCTTTATCCCGAAGTGCATCTTTTAGGCGCTTAAGAACTACTATGCCGCAGCCCTCCCCCCTTACGTAACCGTTAGCACTTGCGTCAAAGGTTTTACACCGACCATCAGCTGACATCATGTGTGCTTGAGAGAAAGTTATGCTCGGCTCAGGGGACAGAATCAAGTTTACCCCTCCAACTAAGCACAGATTGGACTCGCCGTTCTGCAAACTTTGACACGCGAAGTGGACTGCAACCAAGGAAGAAGAGCAAGCAGTATCTAGTGCCACACTCGGTCCTCGTAAATCCAGCACATAGGATACGCGGTTAGCGGCAATGGAGAAAGCAGTTCCTGTACCGCTGTGTGCATTAATACCGGATAATTTCTGGTAGGTAAGTCTGTGATAGTCAGCATTACATATGCCGATAAAAACTCCAGTCTTGCTGCCTGCTAGCTTTTGCGGTACAATTGCGGCGTTTTCTAGAGCTTCCCAAGCGACCTCCAACAATAATCTTTGCTGGGGGTCCATCGGTTCTGCCTCACGAGGGGAAATGCCGAAGAAGCTTGGTTCAAATTGATCTACCTGCTCTAGGAAGCCACCCCAACGGGTATTCATTTTTTCTGGAGTAGCTGGCTTTGGGTCATACAAGGTGTCAATATCCCAGCGTTCTTTTGGTACTTCCGTAATGGTATCCACCCCGTTACGCAAGAGCTGCCAGAATGATTCTGGGTTGTTAGCACCAGGAAAACGACAGCCAGTACCGATAATTGCTATAGGTTCCATTTCCTTCACGTATCATTACTAATGTGCTAGCCAATTAAGGACGGGGATTAATTACGAGGGTTGTCAATGCGGCGCATGGAAATTCGCAATAGGTCCATAGTTCCTATGTGGAAACCAATCTTACAAAAGTTGAGATATTTTTCATATTTGGCAACCACTTCCTCCCCAACCAGGTTGACTGCTTCTTCCCTGTTCGCTTTTAGCCTATTGAGCCAAACTTTGAGCGTGCGTTCGTAATGTTCGCGATCGTTTTGAAGTGTGACAATCTCGAAAATCCGTTCGCTCGCTTTGGCGATATCTGCAATAGTTGGTAAATCTGATTCGGGGAATATATCATCGCCGATGAACTTGCTCATGTCTTGTTTGCGACAGTTACCATGAGCGATTGTTTGAAGCGATACCCAACCTCCTGGTTTCAGCCACTGGTGACAGCGCTGTAAAAATGTACGATAGCCCTCTATTTTCTCAGATTCGGAAAAATCCGGTTTAGCAAAGTGCTCGAAGGCACCAATGGAAATTATTGCGTCGTAAGGTTCTTTTGGAGAATGGTCTGACCAGCTCTCTAACTTAACTTCAATTTGTGGATGGTTCAACGACGCAATCCAGTCTGCCTGTGCCTTGCTCAAGGTCAGACCAACACCCTGCTCAACACCATAGATTTCCACAAGGCGCTTTAATGTGGAACCCCAGCCGCAACCTACATCTAAAACTCGTTTGACACCCTTTGCTCTAGCCCGCTCAATATGAAAGTCAATTTTTCTTAACTGCGCTAATTCGAGGTCATCGTTTTCTTCCCAAAGCGCAGACGAATAAGTGTTGGTGCTGTCAAGCCAAATTCGATAAAAATCGTTACTCACATCATAATGATGCTGAATTGCCTCTACCGATGCACCAGGATTTTGAGTTTTCACAGAATTCATAGCAATGTCCTCCCTTTGACAAGCTGATTAAAAATTCATAATTGATAATTCATAATTATGTTTGGTGATGGGGATTTCAACCCCACCTGAAACTAGACTGCCTGTAGAGGCACTCCTTTACAAACCCTTTTTAATTATGAATTATAAGTTAATAATTATGAATTAGGTTGACCTGATTGTTGCTGATTTCAAAAACCCATTATTAGGGCGCAAACCGCCTCACGCTCACCAGTTAACCGCACGTTTATTGCCAAGAAATGGTGAGGCGGTATATGCTTGACCTATTTTGGAGAGTTTTTTCCTAAGGCTTACACGTTTACTTTCAATTCCTCAGCTAAATGCCGCGCCAGACCCTCAATGGTAGGGTAATCGTAGAGTAAAGTAGGATCGATTTCATATCCAAGCCAGTCCTGTAAGTCACCACTCAGACTTATTGCTGCTGAGGAATCCAGACCGTAGCGCTCGAAGGGAATCGTGACATCAATCTCATTTGAGTTAATTTCCAGTTGTTTTGCCAGATAGGAGACAAGCCAGACTTGAATTTCTGTTGCAGTCGGCGGCTCCTTTTGTGCATTTTTTTTCGCATCGGCATTGTTATTTCCAGAAATCGTAGGCATCTCGTTGACTTGAACATTCTGCATTTCCATTGATTGTGCCTCTACAAGTTTAACTAAGACGTTTTTTCACACGGCGACTGAAAGTACTAGGCGATTTTTTTGGCTTCTTTTTTGGCTTCTATCATGCCTGCTGTGGGAGACTTGACATCCCAGACTAGACCAATCATTTCAAGAACTCGAATTACCCAGTAACCGAGGTCAATTTGCCACCATGAGAGTCCGAACTTTGCTGAGTTTGGAAAAGCATGATGGTTGTTGTGCCACGCTTCCCCACCAGTGGGAATGGCTAGCCAGATATTGTTCCTACTCCAATCGCCTGTATCAAAGGGACGGTTGCCAAAAAGATGGGTGATTGAGTTAATGCTGTTGGTAGCCTGATATGTGAGGAACAAGCGGACAAGACCACCCCACAAAAATCCTGATAGAACACCCATCCAAGTCTGGGTCAAAATTCCGCCTAAGATAGCAGGGATGAATAGACCCAGAAGTACCCAAACGTAGTAAAGCTGGTTGACTTTGGAGATGACAGGATCTCGAAGCAAGTCTTTGGCAAATAGAAAAGTATTAGTGATTTCCTGGGTAAACGTCCAGCCAACGTGGGAATGCCATAAACCCTGGAGAAAACCTAGCTGTTGATCGTCCTTGACATATGGAGAATGGCTATCCCCAGATTCATCGCTGAACTGGTGATGACGCCGATGAGTGCTCACCCAAAAAATGACCGGACCTTGGCAAGCCATAGACCCCAAAATGGCGAGTATAACTCTAACCCAAGTATGAGTCTTAAAGGTGCAGTGCGAAAACTGCCGATGAAAACCCACACTAATCGCAGTCACGGTCAAGACGTACATGGCGATTAACAGCCCTACTTCTATTGGACTAATTCCCGAACGCGAGGCTATGGCAATTGCTACTACCGTTCCAAGTAAAGGAATTAAGACACTAGCCAAGGCATGAAGCTGCTGTGGAGTTTTCAGGCGATCGCTTTTGATTGTTATTTTCTGCTTATGAGGTGAACTCACAAGAGCTTCATCTGTTTTTGTGCTATCTAAATACATCGTCATTGGTTTAGTTTGATTGCTTTTGCTGTTCACAAACTTTGATTTGCTGCCATAGTTTTTGTTGCTTGTGTTTCTTGCAGTTGTTGCAATAAAGAATCAACTTCACTATCCAAATGCAGGAATTTCGTTTTGTTCTGAGGATTCTCACTCCAATCTTGCACCACATCTAAACTTCCACTTACAAAACCAGATCGACAAGCATGACGCTGAATTTTATTACTGGAAGTTTTGCAAATAGTGCCAGTCCTAACTAATACCGCAGCATAAACCTGGAGACCGTGATGCGTCGCTACGCTGTGGCGGATATTTCCAACTACCTCATTCACATCCAGTTTTCGCAGGTAAGAGCGCTCCACCTCATGAACAATTACCAGTCGTTCTTCACCCTTTACCTCTACCGCAAACGCTGCCCCGCAACCACGCCGCAGTGCCGGATGACTCCTCTCTACGGTCAGTTCAATGTCTTGGGGATAATGGTTTTGCCCTCGGATGATAATAACATCTTTGATGCGCCCCGTGACAAACAACTCGCCATTCTGCAAGAATCCTAAGTCCCCCGTCCGCAGGAACAGTCCCTCTTCTGTGTCTAGCAGTTGCGCTCCAAAGGTTTGCTTTGTCTGTTCTGGTCGATTCCAATAGCCCTGTGCCACACTCGAACCTGATACCCAAATTTCACCTATCTCATTGGGCTTACAGCGGGTCATTGTCTCTGGATTGGCAATGACAACCTTCATGTCTTGCAAGGCTTGACCGCAACCAACCACTGTTTGGCTGGCGGAATCCTCCTTGCTAGCTGTAACTACGCGATTTTGCTCTAGCGCTTCTTTTTGAACGTTTTGCAGGACTGGCGCTTGGCTTGCATGACCACCAGAAATGATCAGAGTCGTTTCTGCCATGCCGTAACAGGGGTAGAATGCCTCGCGGCGGAAGCCACAAGGTGCAAAAGCCGCTACAAAACGCTCCATAGTTTCGGGACGGATCTGTTCGGCTCCGTTGAAAGCTATCTGCCAACTACTGAGGTCGAGAGTCGCCCGCTCTTCCTCCGTAATCTTGTTCACGCATAGCTCGTAAGCAAAACTAGGTCCGCCGCTGGTGGTGCCTTTATATTGAGAAATTGCCGTCAGCCAGCGCAAAGGCTTTTGTAGGAAGTTTTCCGGCGACATAAGTATGACGGGGAATCCACCATAGAGGGGCTGTAGGACTCCACCAATCAACCCCATATCATGGTAAGGAGGCAGCCATATAACTCCCTTGCTGTTGGGGGTATGCTCAAAACACTTATGGATCAGAGTTGAATTGTGCAGCAAATTGCCATGACTTACCATTACCCCTTTCGGTGTTCCGGTAGAACCTGAGGTATACTGGAGAAAAGCTAGGGTACTGCTTTCCAAAGCTGTTCTCTGCCATGACTCCGCCTGATGTTCGTCAATGTTGTCAGTAGCCAAACAGCGCAATCCAGCTAGTTCTGCATTCTCGGCAAACCGACTCTCGATGTTACTCAATAGAGCTTCTGTGGTGAGTAACACCTGAGGTTGGGCATCTGCCACAATCGCCTCGATTCGGGACATTTTTTGATTGCGCCTGGGTGGATAAGCGGGAACAGCCACAACAGAGGCGTACAGACATCCGAAAAAGGCGGCAATGAATTCTAGACCGGATGGATATAGCAGTAAAGCTCGTTGTCCGGTAGCTCCTATGCTCTGGAGTTGAGCCGCGATCGCCCGTGCCTGTCGGTCCAATTCTCCATAAGTCAGACTACTTAATTCTGTGTCTGTGTCTTTTATAAAGGTATAAGCTCTTTGGTCTTGCTGCTGTTGCGACCTTTCTCTCAAGACATCTACCAAAGTAGAAAATTCTTGTAACATTATATTTTGAATACTCCTAATTATTAGACAGGTGGATTTTGATGAAATGTTTTCGTATGAAGTTACCAGATTAGCGATCGCTCACTTTAATGAATGCTGAAAATGCTGCTTTTAACTTCACTTATTCGTTTTTTTACTTGATTTACAGTGTACCAAGCGCTACTCCGCTTTTATGCATTTTAAGATTTATGCTACTCCATCCTCCGTGCATTCACTTAAATTTAATTTATCTTATTATGTTCTATGATATCCATTATTTACTGAAAATATACATAAACTTTATATAACCCTTTAATCTTTAAATAACCCAATCGTGACTCACAGCTTGTTTTTCAGACAAGATGCACCATAAGCGCAACTGTACTAAGACTATCATTACTGAAAGCTCTAGCACTTAATTATTTAGTAAAAATTTTAACTTAAATCTTTAGTATTGAAGTATACTGTTAGTTTTACGCTTGATGACTTCAACTTTAATAATGTGCCACGGTTATATTTGTCGAAAATCTAGTCTGAATCCCCGCAACAATATTCTTTTTCTCTCATAAAACATTTACATTCCTATACAATAGAGTGTTATTGAAACTACACGATTTGTCAACATTAATTTGTAATCTCTTCTCTAAAGAGGATAACCAAATCCATCACAACTGCTATAAACTAGCGAGACTTTAATAAGTTAAACTAATATAAAATTAAGTATAAAAAGAGACATAAAACCTGAAAATAATACATGTATAGGTTCATCAAAAGCATCGTCAGCCTACATTTACTTACTTTCTGAACATTATTTACCAACTACTTTTGCAGATGTTCCTACATATGCTAAAATTAACACGCCAAACAAAGAAGATTTTAAAAATTAGATAAAGATTATAAGCTGGCAAGGCAGATTTATAAAGATTAAATGAACATCTCATCAATAATATTTATATCTTTCTCAAGATAGATTATGAAAAAATCATTTGTCTTTCTAAAGATAGATTATGAAAAAAAATTTGTCTTTCTCAAGATAGATATCTAAAACAATCAAAGCAAGATAATAATTTGTAAATATCAAAGAAAAAAGCCAAACAGAAAAATGTATCAGGCAAAACAAAAGGCAACTAAAGCTGACAATGAAGCAAATGTTTGGGAGCAGGAAGAGGAACTGGATGATGCAGATTTAATGACTGTGGTAGGTGGGTTTTTGGATGTAAGTAATAACAATGTGTACATCCCTATTGGTGGACTTACATTACTGGGAGGGGGTTCGGGAGGATCTGGAGGTCCGGTATTTTCCAATTCTAAGGATTAAATGGACTTGGGGGCTTACTCGACAATGGTCTCCACAATGGTCAGTTACTAATTTATTAACTTCGCTCTTCATAATTCATAATTTCGGGTGCAAGCCCACGCCACTTGCGCTCTGCCTGTGGAACCCGTCCACCATATAAGGCTTGGTGCAGTCCCCCATCTCCTGTCACCAGACGCTCATAGCGTTCGACGGGAACCGCTCCAAAAGGGGGCTGCTGAACTTTACTTGGCTCCTCAATTTATTGATGGTAACAAATAAATTTCCGCTTCCTAAATCTTGCCCCCACATTCATGTGTGGGGTAATAATTATGAATTATGAATTATGAATTATGAATTATATTGACTTTATGCCTGTTGAACATATGCAGGCAGTGGTTGCGAGAAGATCTTCGTTATCACACATGTTATCAATCTCCTGCTGAACTGATTGAACGTGTTTATTCATTTGAACAAGACATTAATTCCCATCCCTTTGAAATTTGCGATCGCCTGCAACAAATTCAAAGAAAAAATCACCACCAAACAAATCTGCTCGTCATCTGACAATTTCATTCTTGAAGCCCTATTCTATGCAGCTTCATCTTAAATTGGTATAACTGGTTCTGTAGTGTGATGATAAATTGGACGAACTTTTAAATCTACAGTTTTAAAACTACGAAAAGCCTGCTCGACTTGAGAGAGGCTCTTATAAGCTTTAACAGTCTCCTCGGCTTCTAAAACTTCTTTATCAACAGAAGTGCGAATGACATATAAACCGTCGATCGCAGCTTCACGCTCAATACTTTGCGTATTTCGCTCGCAGTCAAAACTATCTGCTTGAATGTTAACTTTTAAGTGCTTACAAGAGCGTATTCTTGTTTTGCCTGGGTTCCCAATTACTATTTACACCCAACTTGCAGGTCAATCATTTACCCTTGAGTAGGCTTTTTTCCAACTCCTTTAAAAATGGGCGAACCCGGAGATGTAAAGCTTAGTTCTTGTGTTCTTATTCAAACACCCCACTTCCTAATTGACTGAAGTGTTAATATTGGTCTGTTGATGTTTTCGTCACTTTGACAGCGAGTATCCCCCACCTTTTGGGTGTACCGTTATGGTGGGGGACTTACGCCGAAACTATTAAATTCATGACCAAATGTCTTTCTACTTAACTCTCTATTAGGTATCCAGCCCTGGAAATCTGAGAAACCGTTAGAGTATTTGTAGAACTGCCGCTCGGTCAACAAATTTAATAAAAAGTTGCAACCCTTTCGGGCTAACATTTTCAGATCGTAGGGTGGATTAAGGTTGGACTAGTCCAACCTTAACCTTTAAAAAATGCTCCGCCGGGACCAAAATATCCCTGTTCCCCATTTGAACCAGAGTATTGTACGGTTCCTCCACTGACTAATACAGTAGTTGAGTCATCCTGAAAGAAGATAGCTCCTCCAGAGACTTGGCTTAATTGTTCATCCGTAAGTTCGGTAAAAAGTTCATCAACAATGTTAGCTGGTTGCACATCAGTCATTTTGATGTTAGACATGAATACTCCTTGGTTTGTGTTTGTGTTAATAAGCACCCTGTCAACTGTATATAGTATAACACGGGACTGCATTGAACATAGCATATGTAACAGGTAAAAAATTAGACTAAATTTTTGTAATTGATATATTTTTTTTGTTTTTTTATTTAATTAGTCTTGTCATCTATCGCAAGTTTGACTTTCCCATTATCTTAAGTAATAACCTTAGTTACGGGTTAGGCGGCAGAGGAGTGCGAAGCACCCAAAGAGCTATGCGATCGCCCGTCTACAAACTGTGCGATCGTGCGACTTCAAGTAACTAAAGAATATAAATACACAAACTAGATTCAAGCATGAAATTTTACTCATTTTCTAAATACTTTTTTAAGAGTAAATGCAATGCAGGAATGCTTCAACTTTAAGTAAAAACCCTTCCTCAGGTACAAGCATGAATCGATTTCGGGAACACGCAAGTTATCCCTGCAAAAACCCCGGAGCCTTATGGGGACAGCCTTCAACGCCCATAAGGCTCCGGGGTGGTTGCGGATCTATTAAACGAACGCTTGTGCCCCATAAGTCTTGGTCAGGTGTCGCCCACCTTACCACTGTTTAAATATAATGCCTTACATGTTGCTTAATATAGTGATGATACGGCTCATCCTTGCGCTTGGAATTCTTTTTTCGGCGTTGCTAATTTCATGTATGACGCAGGATTTTGCGTGATATCAGAACCTTTGTAGAGACGCGATACCCTTGCGTTTCTACATCCGAATTCATACCGCGATTCAGCAACGCCCTTTTTCCGCATTACTTTCAACGAAATTTGACTTTCTTCATAGAGGTCGTCTTCGATTGGTGCGATGTAGAAGTCGCGTGTTTATAACTCCTGTTGGAGTTAGTTTATGAGCAAAGAGCCTCCTAAGAAGCGTGGATTTTGTCCCACTGTCCCCACGTAAAAGAGTTGTAAAACTCTGGCTACGTTGATAGTAAGTAATGAAATCAACCGAATGCAAGCAACGATTGTATCCAAACCTGGAAGCCGCTCTTTGGGTAAGGGCAAGGGGAAGTTTGAAAGGGTAGAGATGGACACGCGCTAACCCTTTGCCAGATATCGTCAACCGACCTTTATCAATTCAAGTGTCAGACGATGCTGCTTCCTTTAAATCTCTTACTACCATCTGCTCCAAAGATGTCCCGATCCCAATACGGTTCAGAACCGAAGCGAGATAGCAAGAAGTCGATGAACACACGCACCTTCGCTGGCAGGTTACGACCTGAAGGGTAAACCGCATATAAGCCAAGAGGCAATCGCATATACTGCCTTAGGATAACCTGCAATTCCCCACTCATGACCGCTTTGTGAATGATAAAGGTTGGCAGTACAGCAATGCCACACCCGGAGATTGCCGCCTCACGAAGTGCGTCACCATTGTTGATCCGCAGCGCACAAGGCACGTCCACGGCTTGCAATTCTCCATTCAGGGGGTCGGGAAACTGCCAGTACAGTCGGTCATCCACGTTTGAATACGCTAGACCTTGATGCTCTATTAAGTCTTCCAGTGTCTTCGGGATACCATTTTTCCGCAAGTAAGTGGGACTTGCACATATCGCATGACGAATTGGTGCGATGTATTGAGCAACCAGTGAAGCGTCTTGGAGTCTGCTGATTCTTACAGCTAGGTCGAACCCATCATTAATGATATCAACCCGTCGATCATTGAGATCTAAATCCACCGTGACACGTCTGTGGTTAGCCAAAAATTCGTTGAGCATTGGGGCAAGACAATGGATTCCGAATGACATCGGTCCGCTAACCCTTAATGTGCCAACCGGGGTGGCGCTGCCCTGTGATGCGATGTCCTCTGCTTCCTGAAGATCGGATAACAGACGAACGCAGCGAGCATAGAATTCGGCTCCGGTGTCCGTCAGACTCAGTTGTCGCGTCGTTCGATTCAGCAACTGCGTCCCCAGCCGATTTTCTAATTCTCGCACTCGACGGCTGACTGCGGACTTCGCGAGTCCCAGTCGGTCAGCGGCAATGACAAAGCTATTGGCTTGAACAACGGCAACAAACGTTCGGATGTCTTCAAAGCGATCTAACATTGTTCACCACCAGAGAACAGTTTGTTCTCTAAAAATGCACATTGTGCTTCAATGCTATCATTCGTCAGGGTCAACGAAAACACATTCCGACGCGCAAGACACGCATTCTTAGTTTAGCCAATCTCTCCGTCCACTTGAATCGCTTTTGTGTAAGCACAAAACCAGCAAAAAAACTTTACACCCTAAGGCACTGAATACTTTACACCTAATTAATTAAGAGGATATTGCCATGATCCAAGCTACTGCTACACCCGGTAAAACACTGCTTACACCGTCAAACCATACGCTACTTTTGATCGATCAGCAGTCGATGATGGCATTGACGACGCAATCGCATTCGGCTCTTGAGTTACGCAGCAATGCTGCACTAGTCGCCAAAGCGGCGAAGACATTTGAGGTTTCGACGATTTTGACCACTGCTGCTGCCAAGTCCTTCGCGGGTCCCATGATTGATGAAACTCGTTCAGTGTTCCCCAATGACGAAGTGATTGATCGCACGACGATGAATGCTTGGGAGGACGAGCAGATCACCGAACGTGTAAACAAGATTGGCAAAGACAAGATTGTCCTTGCTGGACTGTGGACATCTGTATGTATCGCTTGGCCCGCACTGTCGGCAATCGAGCAGGGCTTTGAAGTCTATGTTATTGCCGATGCCTGTGGTGATGTCAGTGTTGAGGCGCACAATAGAGGCATGGAACGCATGGTGCAGCACGGTGTTCAGCCGATCACCGCTTTGGAATACCTGCTTGAACTGCAACGCGACTGGGCACGGACAGAAACCTACGAATCTACTACTGAAGTCTCCATGTCCCACGGAGGTGGTTTCGGAATCGGCATCATCTATGCCGAAACCATGTTCGGCAAGCGTGTCGGTTAATCAATGCAGTCAGTTATGCAGGCGGTATCCCGCCTGTGTCTCTTCTGACAGACAAGAGCGCGATCGCTCCTTGTCATCTTTGATTACTGAGCGGGTAAAGTTGCGCCCAAACACTCGTGTTTCAGTTCAAAGTTGCGCTAAGTGAGGGTCTTCCCCTTCTTTCAGGATGGCGATCGCACTTACTCATTTTCGGGAGAGATAGTTACCCAGGTTTTTGACCCGCTTGTAAGTGATAGTTTCAATTTTCATGGTGGTGATAAAATATGTCTGTCTGAGTTTTCAGGCGATGCCTTTGACGGCAACGCGCTCCTTTGAACGCACTCTCCACACAGAAAGCGCTTCGCCCACTCAAAGATAAGCTATCCTTATTCAATGACCTCCTCCCCCAGGTCAAAAACCACCTCAAAACGTCCCTTCGGAATCATCCTGAGCAAAGTTTTTATGTGCCCCTCGGCTTCGGTACGCCGGCGATCTGCGGGCAACGCAAACCAGGCGGGTAGGTTCAAAACAACGGAAAATTGCCCACGGGTTTATGTTGGGTTTGTATTTTGGTTCCATATCAAGTTTGTCAATTGTTTAAAAAAACACTCTTTATAAAGCCACAAGCGTAATGCTGGTGTTTTACTACGTCATCGTCCAATGGGAGTGCTGAGATCGCAATCGTGACTACTGCTGCATAGGCATTTCCTCATATATATTTGCGCTTTCTTACACGCTCACACTACGAAGCATTAAGGGCGTGTAAGAAAGTGCCACTACTGGGCCGCCCTGTAGCGCCCACAGTTTCACTACTGGCACGGTTTAAAAAGGGTAAATGCTAGTAATTTAAGTGATTTTCGTGTTTAGTGTCCTCAAAAGCGAAACTCCGGAAAGCTTTTGGGGTTCGGGGGCTGATTTTATGTGACTGGTTGCACTCTCAACTCAACTGCACAGCAGGTCTTTAAGTCGCACCTTTGCGGGCGCTTCTGGCTGCTATCTCTGCGGCGGTTACGTCTGAGTGAGTACTCTGTCCGTCGACACGCCGCGCTTGGGGAAGCGGTTGAGGGGTGAGGTGTTGCACGAGTTTATTTCATATGTAACTATTGCTAATATATTATATGAATGAAACTATTCAAGCGTTTTATTCATATATAAAGGTTTCATAAGAATACGCGGGATGCGGGAAACGAGCGCGGCTTTAGCCCTTCCTAGGGAAGCGACAACATCGCTATTTTAACTGCCGTGGTATTTGTATTATCCGTGATGTGGGTCATCAATGTAGCGTCTGATAGCTTCACTGCTGACGTTACCTGCGGTACTAACAAAATAGCTATTAGTCCATAAAGAAGGTAATTTTAGTAAAGACGGAAACTCTTTTCTAAGGTAATAACTAGAACGACCTTTAAAGGCTTTGACTACAAGGTGCGGGGTATCTGTAGGTTTAACGCTAACAAATAAATGTATATGGTCTGGGGCTACTTCTAACGCTAGGATATCCCAACCTTTTTCTATGGCTAACTCTAAAAAAATTTGACGTGTTCTTGTTGCTATCTCCCCCACTAAAACTTTTTTTCTACGCTTTGGAATCCATACAAAATGGTAATTAACCAAGAATTTAACATGGTTGTGGGTTTTGTAATCTTCTTGGGTTAGCATAATCTTTTTGTTGTTTTCTCCCTACCTATTGACACTCCTAGTGTAGTCGATTAGTATGGGGAAGTCAACAAAATTTTGGCAGGTCGAACCAGTGGCTAAAACCAAGAAAACAATGCGGCACGTTTGGTGGTGGAAGCTCCCAGGTGAAAGCTGCCTTGGGAGTTCGGAATTGTAATAATGCCAACAAATAACTTGATGTGGATGATAAATATCCCATCCCCTTGTCCATGCTCTCACAGAAGTTAAAAATTCTTCGCCGAAAAAATAAATGTTAGGATCGGAAGGTACTTCGCGGATAATAGATGATAAAGCAAAATTAAATCCACCAGCAATAAAAGCACCAACTTGAGGACAAGAATATCGGCTTAAATCCTCACCACTACCTTTAAAAGTTACAATACCTGATTTGCGAAATTGGTCAAACTTGATTCCAGTAATAAGATTATTTAATATTGTCCTAGGAAAAGCGTAACTAGGCGGATAAGCACTTAAAATAGGTTTTTCGCTTGGGCATAGATTTAGCATATTAATTAATAAAATATCCCATTGTTTGATAAAACGCATATGAGAATCAATTTGTAGAGTATATTTTTCCCCTTGCCATAATTTTTGAACTTCAGATCGTGCCCAACCAACTCCTTGAGATTTCGAAGCTAAAATACTTTTGATCCGACAGTTTTTGATATTTTTAAGAGTATCAATATAACGTAGTTCTGACTATGATTGATATTGCCAACAAATACCAAAACTCAAAAATTCAGGAGAATGTGCCTGTTCTATAGCATCTTTTCTAGTAGGAATAAGTTCTATGTCTAGGTAAAAAGCAATTTGAACAAAAATTGTGTTCATCTCTATTAATTTAATCCCCAGAGCGTTTGTTTGTTTCCGGGAGTAGTTGACCTAAATACCCACCCACACCAACTGAGCGCTAAGTCCCCAAAGGTTGGGGAAAGTTATGGTCTGCGATCGCCAACGCAAAGGCACCAATTACCAGAATAATTACTCCTTACGGATCTAACAGTAATCGGGAAACGCATCTTAACTTTCATCTGACTTTGGCTTGTACTTTAATTCAGCTTTCAGTTCATTGATTTCCCCAAGAAGCCGCTGCCGATTTCTGGTCAATTTTCTCTTCACTCTTCGTGTATTAAATAATCAATTTGTTCAAAGCGTTCGGCATAAGCCGCCATGTGGATACCAAAACTAAGCTCGTTTTCAGCAATCCGATTAATCAGCTTAGTTTGAAATTTTCAATTGCATCATAAATTGCAGCCTTTACTCGAAATACCAGGGTAAGCAACCGCGATCAACACCGCAACTCCCAAACAGGATATCAAGATTATTTTTCACGCTATTAACCCGTCCCAAATAAGAAATTAAGACCAACAGAGAGCGTTGTTGGCACTAAGAAGCGTTAAATTTCCGTTTGCCACAATTTGTAATTGATAGGTAATGGGTCTTCTGGTCCTCCATCCACCAGGTTGAGCGCTGCTTTTGTAAAAAATCCTACGCTCTCTTTAGATGCTTGCACTTTATATTTTTTCGCTGTGTCTCCCGCAGCGATCGCCATTGGCTTATAGAAAGTAAGCTACTTTAGGAAGTTTTCTAGGAGATCCGCCTTCTTCCCGGCCTGGCTTTTTATACTCTGCTTTGTTCCTGGCGTATAGCAACTCTCTTTCAAGCTGTGCAATGCTTTTGTGTCTTCCCATATTTCGTTTGATTAAAATGCTGTTTTCACAGTTGTAGCAAGCGTTTTGGGTCTTTATTTCCAGCCGGACAACTATACTTATCCAGTAAATATTTCATGAAGTTCAAACTAAACCCGCTCTATCACGCTTCTAAGCCGACTTCCACTGGTTGCTACCAGGTTTACTGGATTTAGTTGACCTTGGATCAATAGCTGGGCATATCGAAACTTGACATCAGCGCGGCGTCGTTTGATAGGCTTTTTTACTGTTCTCCCATAAACTCGGTGGGTTCCGGGGTTTACGGGATATAAGCGGTCATGTTCAACAAATTGAAAATAATCGCGGTTGAAAGAGTGTGATTGAATTTCCAATACGTTCTTAATTACTCTTTCAGCTTCAGTTTTACTTTTAACTAATAACCGTAAATCGTAACCTTTTTCTGCATCAAAATAAGTGGATTTGTACCAGCCTTTTTCCCAAGTAAATGGGGGAGTGGCGAATACTGATTTAATCTTTGTGGCTAAAGTTTCGGCGTTAGCTCTACTAATAGTTTCACTAGTTTCATGCATTAGTCTAAAGGTAATTTCGCCTTCTAGCTGTGGTATTTTTTGTTGACCGTGAGTTTCGTCATCATATTTCTCTAAAAAATATAATTTAATTTGTGCTCGAAATTTCCAATCAGCTTGTACTTCGGAAACGGGAATCCCATAAACTGGACCTGAGGGCGACGTCTTCCCAAGACTTATGGGGACAGGCTTCTCGATTCGGGGAGACGCGTTGCGCGTTCATCACGCTTGAGTGTCGTGGGAAATTGCGGATCTCCAATACAAGCCTGTCCCCATAAGGCGAAGGGTTATTGCAGGGGGGTGACATGAAAGCTAGAATGTAGATAAGATAAGCTTCATAGCTCTCTGACCTTGTAAATAGTACTCCAGCTTATTAGGACTTAATCTCATTAACTCTAAGATTAACCCCCAACAAGAATCTATAAAATTAACCGATGCTTGTCCATATAAGCCGATGTAAAAACTACTATGTCAACTCTTAGCACGCCCATATTCCTTAATCCGACCAACATATTTCTGCACACCTTTAGTCTTAATCTTTTGCCCTTTAAAAGTAGCTGAACTGTAGGCGATAGTTATCAATAAAATTAGAGAAATTAATCGTTCATCCCGAACATTACTAACTTCCATGTTGTAGCCGCCACTCTGAAAATCTCTAAACATTTCTTCAATGTCAAATCTTTTTTTGTAGCTGGCGAACGCTGATTTTAAATCTCCTAGATTTGTCAGGATAAACCATCCTTCTTTATGTGCTATTCTTCCATTTTTACGTTTCCATTTTCCAGCTAGATTAAAACCCCCAATTTTTTGGGTCTTAGTCACCTTTATCCCTTCGATAAACAAAGAAACCCCAGGCTGTAATCCTAAATCATTTAATTCTTTCCAAACGCCATCTTCTATTTCAATAAATTCATTCTTTTTTCATCTCAAACAAAACATTAATTCTTCGTCCCTAAGCCAGTTAGCTAATTTTACCCTTGCAAAATTCTCGGTCTCCCAAGACAATTGTTTTATATCCTTTAAACAAGGGTAATATTTGATAAATAAATTTTATTTGTTCGCAAAGATTACTGCTTCCTAATTTGGGGAGAAATTCCAAGTATATAGGAATAGCTCTTTGGTCATAAATTATGCTAATCATAATTAAATTTTTCCGTTCCCAAATAGTTCTATCAATTACTAAGTAAATAGGTTGATTCGCTGTCCAATTTTCAGCTAGCCAGTCTTTAAGCATTGGGAACCAAAGTGTTTTGATGTTGAGGTTCGGTAATGATAAAAATCTTTGTACTTTTTTACGTCTACTCTCAAATAAAATTGGTATTGGTATAGAATTAGGCAATTTTCTCTAAACTTATTTCTCTTATATCTTGCAAGATTTTAATCAAAATATTGAAAAACAAAAATTCTGATGGTTCTAGTTTCTTTTCTAAGTGTGTCTGGTACAATGGTGGTAACATTTTCAATCTTATTGGTCTTATTGACAATTCCGACCTATCTTTTTCTACTATAATTCCGTCAACTTTATACATAGTAAGCATTACGGGGTGCTTGTCACCCCGTCAGGGATGCAATAGCAGACGATTTTTATCAAGATCAACGCGATCGCTGGATAGATGGAGTAAGATTTAATGCCTAAAAACTTTACTAAACTTATTCATAGTTAATTCTTACAAAGAAGTTAGTAGAAGGTTTTGCATATCCTAAGTGATATATAATTATCTAGAGCTAGACTTTTAAGAGTAGAAAATGTACGCTATTAAACGAGAGCTAAAATTGAATAATAAAGAAGTTAGTCTCTTGCGCGGCATATCTGGTTTTAAACGTTTTGTCTATAATTACGGGCTATCTCTTCTCATATATTCTTGGGACTTTGAAAACGTCAAAGCGACTGATTCCAAACGGATAGATGCCATCAAAAAGGTTTTTACTCAGGTAACAATGCAGAAACCGGAAAATACATGGATGAAAAAATATCCATCAACGGTTTATCAATCTGCTTTTATCGATCCAAAATCAGCATTTTCGCTCTGGGCGTAGAAATGAAGCAGGCTTTCCGGTTAAGAAAAGAAAACGGAAAGGCGATTCCTTCACCGTTTATAAGACATCTGGCATCTATCCAGAAAAAGGCAATCCAGCGCTGCCTTTCACTAATAGAGTTGTTATAAATGAAAAAACGCGAATCACTTTACCAGGATTAAAAACCTTTAGATTAAAAGAACCTATCAACTACACATGCAGTTCTCAAACATTTACAGTGTCTCGAACTGCAAAGAAATGGTTCGTATCTTTTGCTAATAACGCTGAGAAATTACCTCCACTAATCCATCCTGTTGAAAAAATTGGAGTTGACCGAGCGTGTAAAATCCTTGGCGACTTGTTCCGACGATTCTCAATATTCTATGCTGGGTTCTCAGTTAGATGCCGAGAAGTCGGCGGGGCGTCCGGTTCGATTAGTGCGATCGCGTATAGAGCGCCAAAACCGCGAAGTTACTATTTAAGGAGTTAGTCAAAACGATTTGAAAGAGAGTGAAGGTTTTAAGGCTAACGCCAATATGGGTAGGCTGAATAACCAGAAGTTTGTTCAAATGCCTTTGGGTAAGCTAAAAGACCGATTAAAACAGCTTTGCGATTTACATGGCATCAAGTTTCAAGAAACCGAAGAATCTTACACCTCAAAAGCAAGCTATCAAGTGGTTTCTCCCTACCCAAATACGGCGAAAAACCAGAAGGGGAGCAAGCGCGTTGCGTATTTTCCACATATACGCTTATGTTCCTCCGCTTCCCCCAAAACGTGCCGAGAAAGTTGTAGCGACTTGCGTTGGAAAGCCTTTACTGAAAGCGGATTGAGCGTGGTTTGTATCGGTCTGCTAATGGCTCAGTTGTTAATGCAGACCTTAATGGGGCTGCAAATATTCGTAAGAATTGTAGCCAGCTTTTCTTCGCTTAGACCTAGGCTTACTGGGTAGACGGTCTTTGACAACCGTAGCGAGAGTTAGGCTTTGGGTGCTACCTAAGTGTACTCCGTCCGCAGAATCGAGTGTGTCAGCGCGACCTGAGAGTGTCAATCATACAATAAAATTGAGGTTGTTGTTGTGATATGTAAAAATGGCAAGACCGAAGAAGCTAGCAGAAGACTCGATTCGAGCAACATTCCTGATCGGCCAGAAGGATTGGGAAAACTTCAAGATTCAAGCTCATTCAATGGGGCTGAACAGGTCGGACTTGATCAGGTTAATAGCTCAGGGCAAGATTTCCTTGGGACAACAAACCAATACGGAGACACTCCTGCTGGGAAAATCGTAGAGCGCCTCAAGCTTATTAAGCAGAAACATTTGTCGTATGTTAAAGTGCATCAGCAGAGGTTGGAGGCTCGGCTTGACGAAAGTAGGGAAGAAGAGGAAAGTTTCTTTGAAAGCCATTCAAGAACTTGAACAAGAAATTTACGACCTAGTTTCGAGCCAGGGAACATCTAATACAGAACAAATCGAATAAAGCCGTCCCCTTCTCGCGGTAGGGACGGCTTTTTGATGGGTGCTTTTCGTAGTGCGATAGGTGCGATCTAAGATGGATCGAGCGATCGCACTCCGCAGGAAAAGGGACTACTTCTAGTCTATACCCTAACCGCCTTGGCGGTTGCTATAAGTAAAATTGCCTCACTTTTAGAACAAATTGATCGCGTGTTAAGCGTGCTTGACGCGCTTTTATTCTTAAAACAGTTAGTTCAAGAAATACAATCAGGTCAGCTTTGAAATAGCTGAAGATGCCAATAATTGATGACGAGGAAAACCTTGCCGCTAGCAATAAGCTGCTCCACATTTAACTTGCAATAACAGCGTTACCTCGATTCTTAATCTTTCTCTGCCATTTGATAATTAATTCTTCCTGGTTTAACACCCTATTTAATAATGCTTCAAGCTCGGAAACCGACTTAAATAATCGATGAGCTATATATTCCTTTGCTGAATGCCATACAAGTTCAATTAAGTTATAATCAGGACTATAAGCAGGTAAAAAATATAAT
>JAESGF010000150.1_pt1 | contig 54809 bp, 55 predicted proteins | sample 9269621 | NCBI WGS metagenome assembly JAESGF01 (sample SAMN14515066, study PRJNA621663) | algae metagenome | isolation source: Tolypothrix carrinoi HA7290-LM1 and co-occurring heterotrophs from dry rock... | place: USA: Makauwahi cave, Kauai, Hawaii | collected 2011-01-06
GGGATGGAATTTCACCATCACGAAAACTGAGTTGTCAAGGTTCATTCACAGGGTTTATTCTGTTATTTTCCTTGCCGCTCATCCTTGGATAAAATCCATTTCGAGCGAACGAATCGCACTTTACAGATGTTGTCAAACATTACGAGATTATCAGGTATTGAGAGAGCGATGTCTATCGACAAGCCCTTCGGGTTGGTGCAGTCGCTCATGGGGGAAACCACGGCAGGTGCGTGACTGTCGGCGGAGCCGCCCAACGCACTGCCTCCCCAAGACCGCGCTGCTTCACCGCTGCGCGTCTACGCCCGCTTTAGTTCTCAAGGAGAATAACCTCCAATTAACATGGAAGTTATTCACCAATTAAGTCTGACAGGGCAGCAAGGACTACTGCACCAAAATAGACCGACTCAAAATACTCATAAATTCACCTGGGTTAGCAGTCGCAAGCAACGGACTCCACGCACCAACATCTGCATATCCAAGTACTTGCAAATAATGGATGGTGCTTTTCACAGCTTTTGGCGAACCAATCAATAGATGCTTGATAAATTCTCTATTTGGAGATGTTTGGGAAGTATTAATTGGGGTTGGATTTGGGTTTTGGACGCCGAATATAAAGCTTTGAGACATACAATAGGTCTCTATCGGTGCTATTGTATTGGCTTGTTGTGCAAGGTATTGCTCAAACTCCAATTGAGCTTTCACTTGCTCGATATCTGCTACACCAAAGTTTTGAACTTGTGCAATCATGTTATTGACCTCGTAAGGGGTTAACGTTAGCCGTTGCACTCAACTGCCAATTGATACCGCAACGGCTTTCATTATTAATACTATAAGTGTCAAGCATAATCGTCAACCAATTGCGTTACTAAAAAGGAATAAAATTATCGTAATGGATATGAGGCAGTTAAGAGAGAAACTAAATTTGAGAACCGTTGATGTTGCAAGTATCGTGGGTGTAGGCGAATCATCTGTACGAAACTGGGAAAAAGGGCGGACAATACCCAAACTTAGGGTTGATCAAACAGCAGCATTGTGTAGGCTATACAAATGTTCCATAGAAGAATTAGAGCAAGCAGTCAACGAATCTATGGCTAAAGCAAATCAACACGAAGACAGTACCCTGAGCGAGTAGGTTAAAGCCAACTTATCAATTAAGTAACATCTAGGAGCGATCGCTTTTCCTTCAAACTTCTTATGCGCGTTATCATTCAGCGAGTTAAATCATCTCAAGTTACCGTCAACGGTGAAATAATCGGCAAAATTGGGCGAGGGTTAAACTTGCTTGTAGGTATTGCCGATACGGATACTGATGTCGAAGTTGACTGGATGGTGCGTAAGTGTTTGGATTTGCGGCTGTTTCCTGATGAAGAGGGGGGAGACAGATGGCAAAAATCCGTACAGGAAATTAACGGTGAGTTGCTGGTAATTAGTCAGTTTACGCTTTACGGAGACTGTCGCAAAGGTCGTCGTCCCTCTTTTGACCGTTCAGCAGCGCCAACATTAGCCAAAGACTTATATAATAACTTTGTCGCCAAGTTGCAAGAAAGCGGTTTGCGGGTAGAAACTGGTGAATTTGGCGCGATGATGCAAGTGTCGATTGAAAATGACGGTCCTGTGACTTTGTTATTAGAGCGAGAAGCAATATAAGGGTTTATACGTAGTTAATAAATATAAGCAACGCTATACTAAGCAGTTCTAAATGATGAGAGAATATTAAACTAACCATCACAAAAGTTTAAACTCTCTCATCATGGCTAAGATCCAGTTTTCCAGAGGTATTAATGAAGAAGTCATTCCAGAGGTACGGTTAACGCGATCGCGTACTGGCGACAGTGGTACAGCAACGTTTATTTTCACCAATCCTAAAGCTTTGGATCAAGGCGTCACTGAAGATATCACCGGTATGTATATGATTGACGAGGAAGGAGAAATCATCACTCGTGAAGTAAAAGCTCGATTTATCAACGGCAAACCAGAAGCATTAGAAGCTATTCATATAATGAAATCTAGCGAACAATGGGATCGCTTTATACGCTTTATGGAGCGGTACGGTGAGGAAAATGGATTAGAATTGAGTAAATCTTAATCGGGCATTGGGCATTGGTAATTGGGAATTGGGAATTGGGAATTGGGAATTGGTGAGCCAGTGCGTTGGGGAGGACACCTGCGTGGGCGGCTTTGCCGACTTGAGCAGCGTGTCCGTTGAGGCAGTGCGTTGGTGAAGCAGCGCGGTCTTCTCCCAAAGGGAGAGGCGCTCCGCCAAGGGGAGGCAGTGCGGTGGACGGGTTCCACAGGCTACAGCACCTGCCGTGGTTTCCACGCCAGGTGCGTGACTGTCGGCAGAGCCGCCCAACGCACTGGCTCCCCATGAGCGACTGCACCAAAGGGTTTCCCGGCAGACGCGCACCTGCCGTCGGGTCTCCCGACAGTCACGCACAGCCGCGAACCCCGAAGGGGTAATTGGAGAAAAGCACGTTACCCATTACCCATTACCCATTACCCATTACCCATTCCCCATTAACAAAATATATGCAACAACCTCATCCTGACTCACCAGAAATGTCAGTAATTTGTGCTGTGGTTACAGTTAGCGATACACGCACAAGTGAAACAGACAAAAGTGGACAGCTAATTCAACAATTACTCCTCAATGCTAATCATGCTGTAGAAGCTTACACAATTATCAAGGATGAACCAGCACAGATTCAAAAGCAAATTCAATTGTTGGCTAAAAACGCTAATTTAGATGTGATAATTTTCAACGGTGGCACGGGAATTGCACCGAGGGATACTACCTACGATGCTATTGAGAAATTGCTCTCAAAAACCTTACCGGGATTTGGAGAGTTATTTCGCTTTTTAAGTTATCAAGAAATTGGTTCGCGGGCGATCGCTTCTCGCGCTGTTGCTGGTATTTATCAAGATAAATTAATCTTTTCTGTTCCTGGTTCTAGCAATGCTGTCCGGTTGGCGATGTCCAAGTTGATTTTACCCGAACTCGTGCATTTAGTCAGCCAGATGCGGAAATAATCAATGTAGTAAGGGCTTCAGCCCTTGTATTATCAGCTTCTGAGCGGTAAACCGCTCACCCTCCGCTCCTCGCCAGTCGCTCATCGGGAGCCAGTGCGTTGGGCGGCTCTGCCGACAGTCACGCACCTGGCGTGGAGACCACGGCAGGTGCTGTAGCCTGTGGAACCCGTCCACCGCACTGCCTCCCCTTGGCGGAGCGCCTCTCCCTTTGGGAGAAGACCGCGCTGGCTCACTACGAATTAAGAGTAGATTTTATATTTAATTTATTTACGTTAAAAAACAACCCCCTTTAGATAGAGGGGGTTGCGAGATTTTATGGAATTATTTTTTCAACATATCAAAATTGAGCGATTCTCCGTAGGAGAGGCTACGCCAACGCCAAACTGATTACAGACAAAATTGCTGCGATAATATAAAACACGCCAACTACTTGTTGTTCAGACCAACCGGTAAGTTCTAAATGATGGTGTAGGGGTGCCATTTTGAATAACCGCTTACCTTTACCATCAGGACCTTTTGTGGCTTTGTAGTAACCAACTTGCGCCATTACTGAAAGGGTTTCGACGAAGAAGATACCGCTAATAATAAATAGCGCTACTAGGCTATTAGTCATCAATCCTACGGCTGCCAGAGCGCCTCCCAGTGCCAGGGAACCAGTATCTCCCATGAAAACGCGAGCCGGGTTGCGATTATGAGCTAAAAAGCCCAAGCAGCTGCCACTGACAGCAGCACAGAAAACCATCAATGTCAGCGAGGTAGGGGCGATGAGAACACCTAATGCGAAGATAGCGATCGCTACTGTTCCGGCTGCCAACCCATCAATTCCATCAGTTAAATTAGTCGCGTTACTTTCTGCTACTAAAACAAAACCAGCTAAAGGCCAGAATAGAAATCCTAGAGGTAACGAAAAACCTAACATCGGCAAAGCGATATTCGTAATATTAGAAGGTTGGTTAAACATTAGCCACAGACAAAACAGTGCGGCAAAACCGACTTGCAAAGCCAGTTTCATATGAGGCGATATACCTTTATTGGACTTACGGCGGAGAATTTGCCAATCGTCAATCCAGCCAATCAAACCGTAACTTAGTGTTAATGCGGAAACTGCAACTACTTCTGTTGCAAAGTTAGACCATATACAAGCAATAATCACCGCCACAGGCACAAAGAAAATGCCGCCCATTGTTGGTGTGCCTGCCTTTTTCAAATGCGCTTGCGGACCATCCTCGCGGATTATTTGCCCTGCTTTGAGTGCTTGCAGCCAGGGTATCACCCAAAAGCCGACGGCGCCCGACAATAGCGCAGACAACAATAGTGGCAGGGTTAGCGACATACCCTGCCAAGGCAACCGATTGCCCATCCAATCTAAACTTAGTGCTGCAACACTTAGTCCTACACCCAATAAAGAGACTAGACCAATACCAGAAATATTTAACCCTTGGTCAGGAGATAATTTAGCGTCCACGGATATTTCCCTTCACTCCACACTTACAAAAATAAATTACGGGGACTATGCCACTTTTGCCCCCTACCGACAGAAATTAATCGTCATCTACGGGGATATCGTCGTCATCATCGATATCATAATCAATTCCGCCATCTTCTACACCCATCAAAGAGTCCACATCATCTTCCGAAGATGAAAAATCCGCTTCTTGAACTTCACGCGCTATCAGACGATTACTTGACTGCAACCAGTCCAAGAGCGAGGACTCTTGCTTTAATGGAATTACGGCGGCTCGTTGGTTGCGGGGTTCTTCACGTAATGGAGAATTCAACATATCGACAAACGCACGAAAAGGCTACAGTGAATAGACATTAAGAGTTTATCACTTGATATAGGCGAATTTAGTTCATCATTCAACTCTCTCATAGAAAAATCCGTCAAAAAATTTTTATTTAATAGCGGTAAACGATCGCATGGGACTAATTGATTCTCAATTAATGTTATGCCTTTATACATAGAACATTAATATCGTCTTAATACTGATATCTTTTGAGGTAATGACACATCATGACAAAGGCGTATTTAATTAATGCAATTGCTTCTACAAATCGCGGAATTTTGGCAACTGAATTAGAAAAACAGGCTATCTTAGCGGCGATCGCTAACTTAGAAGACTTAAACCCTACACCTCGTCCGGTTGAAGCTGTTCATTTGCTCAATGGCAATTGGCGACTGCTATACACCACTAGCATTGGACTATTAAACCTCGATCGGATACCCTTGTCTAAAGTTGGTCAAATTTATCAGTGTATTCGCGTAGAAACTAACAGCGTTTACAACATAGCCGAAATTTATGGCTTACCATTACTCCAAGGTTTAGTGAGCGTGGCTGCTAAATTTGAAGTAGTTTCCGAGCGGCGCGTCAAAGTCAAATTTGAGCGGTCTATTATCGGCTTGAAAAACTTAATAGGTTACAGTAATCCGGAAACTTTTATCCAACAAATTGAAGCTGGTAAAAAATTCACTGCAATTGATTTTCCTATTAAAAGTGGTGAACAACAAGGCTGGCTAGATATCACCTATCTAGATAACGATCTGCGTATTGGTAGAGGTAATGAGGGTAGTGTGTTTGTCTTAACCAAAGCATAAAATGTTCCTCAAAGAGTATTTGCGAATGACCTTAAGCGATTGTAGGTACTTTGTCAAGAGGGGAATGGGGCATTGGGCATTGGGAATTGGGAATTGGGCATTGGTAATTGGTAATTGGTAATTGGTAATTGTTTTTTCCATTCCCCATCACGCCAGTTGCGCGTCTGCCGGGAAACCCTTTGGTGCAGTCGCTCATGGGGGAAACCCCCTTTCTGCGCGCTGCCTCACCAACGCACTGGCTCCCCCATGCCCCATGACGGCAGATGCGTGACTGTCGGCAGAGCCGCCCAACGCACTGCCTCCCCCATGCCCAATGACGGCAGGTGCGCGTCTGCCGGGGAACCCTTTGGTGCAGTCGCTCATGGGGGAAACCCCCTTTCTGCGCGCTGCCTTACCAACGCACTGCCTCCCCAATGCCCACTTGGACAATGCCCAATGCCCAATGTCTAATATAGATATAATTCCAAATCACGCTACTTCGATGCCAGTCGCACGTAAGTGGCTCCAAAATCTAAAATTCAAAATTGATGGATAGACGGTCTTTTATACTGGGTACAAGCGCACTGGCATCGCAACTGCTTGTTGGGTGTGCTGACAACAATCAGGCGAAATTAAACGTGCAGCTATTGAAAGGCTCTATCCCCGGACAGGTGGTGAATCAATTTAGCAAGAGTTTACAGCAAAAGGCACAATTAAAGTTTGCCCCAGTAGGACAATTGCAGGATTTATTTGATCAATTGCAAACTTGGCAGGGAAAAACCAAAAATACTGATGGTAAGGGATGGCTTCCCTCGTTACGTTTACCGCAATTCCAAAAAACCGTTGTAGCCGATTTGGTAACGTTGGCAGATTATACACTTAAAGAGGCAATTGAGCAGAAACTGATTCAACCATTGGAAGAGTCGCAGTTAAAACAGTGGTCTGCTTTGCCGAAACGCTGGCAAGAATTGGTCAGACGTAATGACCAAGGTAACTTGGATGCTCAAGGAAAAATTTGGGCTGCACCTTACCGCTGGGGTAGTAGCGTGATTGTTTACCGCCGCGATAAATTTAAAAAGCCGCCGAGAGATTGGGCTGATTTGTTCAGAAGTGAATGCAAAGGTCGCATTTCTCTGCTCGATCAACCACGAGAAGTTATTGGTATAGTTTTGAAGAAGTTAGGAAAATCCTACAACACTGAAAATCTTGATAAAGTGCCTTCTTTGGAAAAGGAATTACGAACCTTAAACCAACAGGTGAAGTTTTACGCTGATGATAAGTATCTCGAACCCTTAATCATTGGCGATACTTGGTTAGCAGTTGCTTGGTCAAGCGACGTAGTACGGATGCTAACACGTTATCCAGAACTTGCGGCAATTATCCCTGAGTCCGGAACGGCAATGTGGTCAGACTTGTGGGTGCGTCCAGTTCAGGGAAAAAGTCCTTTATCATCTGAGTTTATTGATTTTTGTTGGACTCCCAACATTGCCAAGCAAATTTCTTTGCTGACTAAAACTAATTCGCCAATTTCTACCGACATTGCGACATTTGACATCCAGGAACCATTACGCAATCTTTTAGTGAGTAATTCTCAATTTTTCGATAAAAATGAATTTTTATTGCCTTTATCCCAATCAACGCAAAAGCAGTACCAAGATTTGTTTGCCAGAATCAAAAATGAAGCATGAAAAATATCTCTTTTTCTATAAAGAGCGCCCTAACCCTAGCTTATTCTGACTATCAATATCTATCCTACATAAAGTTGGACTTGTATTAAAGTTACAAGTATAAGTTGCTAAACGTTCTTGTTGATAGTTGAAAACCCGGATATTGTAACGGTAATTTCTGGCAAGGCTGCCTACACGATTCACGAAGTTGTATCGTTCTAAATAGTCTAAAATACTCCAAAATTGCTGGTTGACAACAACATCAACTCGTGCTGGTTGTGTACCTGATGCTGGATATGCTATCCAGTTATCTAGCAACTTGTTCTCAGAGTTTTCTTTTGCCCACCATAAACTAGGAACAGTCAATTGCCCTTGGTTAATGGTGTTAGCTGTAATTACACCTTTTGGATTGTTCAATAAATTTAATTCTAAAGGAGCATCAGAAGCGGGTGGTATAGATGCTTCAGTTTGTGCTGTTGATGGTTGAATTGATAAAAGGGAAATCGTGGTGAGGCTAATGCCTAAGAATAGTGTAAGTAATGACTTTTGAGCAGCCATTTTATGTTTACGCATAACTTATACCCTGTTTGATTTGGGATTAATCCTCAAAGCGGTAACGGGTAATAGGTTTTTATCAATTCCTCAAAACCGATTACCCATTACATTTTTTAGATTATCCTCAATTCTTTAATCTAAAATATTAAATTTAGAATTGTCTACTTACTAAAGACAGAGTTTTTAATACCAATGTTTCCAATTTTTGCGGTAATCAAAACAATTTTTCTGTCTTCTACCAGATTCTTAAAGCAGAAAGAAGCGCGATCGCGCGGCATCTTTTAGTGGCATTTCAATTTTAACAATCACAGCGCAGTGTATTATTCTCACTCATATTGCAAACAAAGCTGCGTGGATGCTGGCAATTTCTTTGGGTGAAGTTGCAAGTGCTTCAAAAAGACAATACGTATGCGATCGCTTAAGGGGTACTGCGATGCAGCGCGATCGCACAAAGCGCGGAATGTCGGTTAAAATTCCCAAAAAAATCTCAAAAATTCCCAAAAATAAAATTATACTTTTTTGGCTGCTTGTGATATGTATCTAAAATATATGAAGAATACGTAAAAATACTGAAAAATTATTGCTTTATCAATTAAATAACTGTATTGTTAAAAGTGGCTTTTCAAAAAAAGCGCTAACAAAACATAATTTCAGCGCATCGAAAAAAGCGTTGCCTTGGTGAATCGACGAATATCGGTATCAAACTTGTGTTTGTGTTCGGTTGTTGACATCACCAGGAATTTTGGGCATGGATACTATCAGTAGTTCATACCCAATTAACAAATTCGACTACTGATATTTAACAACTCGATTGCCTTTAGATAACTAAATTTTCAGTTTACTTGAGTAACAAATTAGTGAATTATATTCAACAGTAAAAATGATGTTTTCTAGTTTTTCTCGACGTCAATTTTTAAGTCTAATCAGCTTCGTGGGTATTGGAACCGTAGTTGCAGGAAGTACTCCATTCCTAGGCAACTTCTTGGCTAGTAAAGCCGAAGCTCAAGAAATATCTGAGGAAGTATACAAAGGTAGAAGATATAGGATCGTAACCAATCAAACGCAAGAAACGACTGGAAATATAGATACTACATTTGACAGGTCGGAGCAGTTATTTATTGATGACAAACAAATTAGAATTGCCAGAAATAAGAACACAGACAAATATATGACACCTCTTTTATTTGGGGAGTTTAACTCGCCCCAAGAAGTAGCAAGAATGTTAATAGACATGGGAATAAAGTTACCTAGTGGCGAGGTACAGCTAGATCCTAATGTTGATTGAAAAGTCTTAGCGTATGCAGTTAAGGATTTCAAGAAACTCTTGCTTTGAAAACAGAGGTGGAATATGAAAAATGTTAGAAAAAATTTCAGGTATCTGACTAGCACTGAAAAACAAAACTACATTGAGGCAGTCAAAGCGCTCAAAGCTAGGATTAGCCCTATTACTGGTCGTAGTATCTACGATGAGTATGTGCTTTGGCATAGTTTAGCAAACAACCACATGGACCCAAGCGATCCTAAAGGATTCCGTAATGCTGCCCATGTGGGTCCTGCGTTTCTTCCTTGGCATCGCTATTATCTTTACAGATTTGAACGGCAATTACAAAGAAGTGTACCTGGTCTAACAATTCCTTACTGGGATTGGACGCAAGATGCTTCTGATCCTTTCAATTCACCGATTTGGGCAGATGACTATATGGGAGGTAATGGTGACCCTGAGGATAATAACATAGTTAAAACTGGTCCATTTGCAGTCGATCAATGGATAACCATTAACGTGGATGGCAGTAGTAAGGGAGGCTTACAACGCCAGTTTGGTAAAAATGCGTCAGGATTACCAACTCAAACAGATGTGAATCTGGCGATCGGGGAAACTCCTTACGATAGCCCCCCGTGGAATATAGACAGCAATCCCAGCCATCGCAATCGGCTTGAAGGCTTTCTAGCACCGGGCGGACCATTTACTGCGGACGGGGCATTCGTTGGTCAATTACACAACCAAGTTCATGCATGGATCGGCGGCGATATGATGAATGTGAGTATATCGCCAAACGATCCTGTTTTTTTTCTGCATCATTGCAACGTGGATCGGCTTTGGGCAATATGGCAAGAGAAGAACCCAAGCCAAAGATATCTACCCACTGGAGATGGACCAGAGGGACACAATCTCTACGACCTAATGTATCCTTGGGATGGGAAAACTACGAGGCTAAAGGCTAGACCCGTAGAAGTTCTAAATTCTAGAAGACTCGGCACCTACTACGATTAGTGGATCGGCGCGATAGAAAATCAAAACAATTTTTCTGTTTTCTACCAGATTTAGGACTTACGCACTTCCTTCGTCGTCACCATTGAATTGACCTAGGGGCAATTCATGAATTGCCCCTACAAGACTTTAGTTTTGCACTCATTCCTACAGATTATTAAAGCAGAAAGAAGTGCGATCGCTCCCCCACCTGTTTTCAGCATCGCCGGAATTTGATACTTTAAACAAAGCCACACCGCTTTCAAATTCACATCAATCTCAGAATTCCAGTCTACTTCGGTTCTTTCAGTTAACGGAATCGATTTCCCAAAACCTGCGTTGTTAAAAGCACAGTCCAAACGACCATAAATTTCTACTGTTTTGTTGACTAATGCTTCAATTTGTGCTGCATTAGTTACATCTGTTTGTACAAATAAAGCTTCACTTCCTGCTTCTTTGACTAGACGCACTGTTTCTTCACCTTCTTGGGTGCGACGAGCTGCAATGACGACTTTTGCACCTTCTTTGGCAAAAGCAACTGCTGTAGCTCGACCAATTCCGGAACTACCACCAGTAACAATTGCCACTTTGCCGTCTAATTTACCTGCCATAAATTCTTCTCCTAAAAGGGAATGGGGAATGGGGAAGAGAAAGATTTTCACCTTCACAATAAAATGTGCTGAAGGCTATAGTATTTCAGATTCTTGCTGGTTTTTGTAAGTTCTTGCTATTTTCTTTTATTTTTAATTCTTTGGAAGTGGCAAACTGCGGATAAAGCTTACTTAATAACTGTGCTATCTCTTCTGAACTAGAAGAGTTGATTAAACTCAGGTTTAAAGGCGCTTTACTGATAAACTTGGCATAAGATTCACTTAAATAAGGACGATAATTCGCTTTGTTGACAAGATGAGTTTCAAAAAAAGCCACACTGAGAGCTTTGACATAAGAGTAAGCTGGTGTGCGATTAGGACCAAGTAATCCATTTGGTACAGGTATCACTCTTTGACTGGGAGGTGGATCTGTTTCCACTGTGAAGTGAGTACCATTTTCAATTAATGCTAAATATTTATCTGGATTTGGTAGCCTGGTAAAAGGAAAAATTTGTTCTGGTACGGCTGGGGTAAAAATATCTTGACTACTAGCTAATAACATTGTGGGAATTTTAATTTGACTTACTCCTTTAGAGCCAAAAATTGTGCTACCTAAGGGATTAAATGCCAAAATTGCTTTTACCCGCTCATCTTTAATTGGATAAATAGCTGGTTTTATTTCTAACGCTCGACACTGTAAGAAAACTGATAAATTTAACGAACGGTTGGGACTACAATCTTTACGGACTTGCTGAAAATTTATTGTTGCACCTGCTAATGCTAAAGCAGTATATCCGCCTAAAGAATGTCCGATTACTCCTACTTGTTGAAGATTTAATTTTCCTTTGAGATTAACATCAGAATCGTTAAGGCGTTGAAGTTCATCTAATAAGTATTTTACATTTAACGGACGGTTAATTAATTCTGTTGCTTGTGGGGGACCTGCAAATCCTGATAAGAATTGTTGAAACTCCTTAGAGTTAGTTTCCGGATGTTCAATTACCGCAACTGCAAAGCCATAGGATACTAAATGTTTAGCTAAATAGACAAATGTATTGCGGTCTTCTGCCAAACCGTGAGAAATTACAATTACAGGGAAAGGTGAAGGGAAGCTAGCTGTTTTGTTTTGCCGCGATTGAGGTAAATATAAATCTGCGTCGTATTTGCGTTCTGGGATAGATCCAGATAGTCCATCACGCGATCGATCGCGCAAATTTAAAGTTAATTTTTGGTAATTAAAATCACCTGCAAGTCGAATATCTCGTTGTTGCGAAAAATCAATTTGCGCTTGTGTTGTATCTTTGTCTGCTATTTGTTGTAATGCTAAAACTACTGCATCTCTTTTTTTCAGTAAGTCTGATAATTGCCCAAATGTATTTACCGTTTCCGAAAAGTTCAAACGTATACTAGGGCTAGGATATCGACGTATGATATTAACTAATGTTAAACCTTCTGGGTCAGCAGCAGATAAAATAAGTGCAGAACGTAAAGCGTAGAAACCATTTTGTCTAGTTTCCACTTGCACTAATTCTCCCAAACGTTGCAGTATTTTTTCGCCTATGGGGGAATAGGTAAACTGCGATACTAAGGTGGGGCTAGTATTAAATTTGGTTTGGAGAAATTCTCGTAGTTGTGCTAATTGTTCTGGTTTAGCACGTTTAGCATAAAAGGCAAAGTCGGAAGTAATTTTACCTTGTTTGGCAAACAGTTCTAAATCATTGGTGGAGATGGAAAAGTCACCAAATGGAGGGTAATAAAAGTCAATGCGATCGGCTCCGAATGCAGGTGTTGTAATTGCTACACTGGATATAACTCCGAAAAAAGAAGCAATCGCTTTTCCTACCCAATGCTGCTTTTTGTGAAGTATCTTACTAAAGTAATCTATATTGTGCTGTGTCATTACCACTACTGCAAGAGTGTCTGCCACAGTATGATATAACTTTTTGTTTAGTGAAAATATCTAGTTTCATATCCCCGACTTCGCAGAAGTTGTCGGGGATATTGTTTTTCACAATAGTACACGCTTAGGATAGCTATCCGCTAGATTTTTCCACTAAATTCTTTAAGTGTAAATACGCTTCTTCTGGGCTAAGTGCTTGAGACTTACTCTCATCGGGAATGTAAAATTCCCAACTATCAGGAAAGTGATGCACAACAAAGCTAGAGATAAGTCTCAATTTCAAAGCTTTTTTTCCTAAAGCTTCTGCTTGTTCTGCTAAAGTAATTTCGTCATGAAACTCAGAGTTACTCATGTTGAATGCTTTCTTGAGTTGATCGGAATATTATTAATTATTAATCCTATACTCTTTTAGCTACCTTTATAAATTATTAAGTTGTGTGCATGTTGTCTGGCTGGTGGCGATTTTCTAGAACGGTTTTTGGGGTGACACCCGTAAGGCGTTTAAAATGTAGGTTAAGATGACTTTGGTTGGCAAAACCGCAGGCTAAAGCAATATCAATTATTGGCATTTCTCCTTGTAATAACAATTGTTTGGCTCGCTCAACTCGCTGCTGAATTACATATTGATGTACAGACATATTCATTGATTGCTTGAAAAGACGACAAAAGTAAAATTCACTTAATTGAGCGATCGCGGCAATTTATGCTAGTCTCAAATTATACTGAAGATGAGCGTTGATATATTCAATTACTTTCTGTAATTTGTATTTTGGCAATCTATCTGAAGAAGTAGAAATCTGAGTTTTGAAAACAGAATATTTTCTCAGCAAATGCGTTATCAATGTTGTTTTTAGTTGCTCGATAAATAAGTTACCAGCGATACCACCAGAAACTAGCTCATCTTTAAATGCTGAAAGAATGCCTTGAATTAGTGGGTCTTGCAATGTGGCAAAATGAGGCTTAAGTTCAATGCGTAGACGCGTTCGCGGAGCGTCTCGTAGAGAAGCGGCTTGTCGCCAGACATCGCTTTTCACCAACTCTTGTCCCACCTTATTAAACAAGCTTGGTTCAATTCCCACAAACATAAACTCAATATCCTTTAACCACTGACAGCGGTGCAGCACTCCAGCTGGCAAAATGAAGGTATTACCATGCACTAACTGTTGAAACTTTCCATCAATCCACTGTTCCAAAGGCGTTGGCGAACAAATATATGTCAAAATATGCAAGCAGTGAAGATGTTCTGTAGTATCGTGTGTCGGCTGTTGTTGCAGTTCAAAATGAATATCACTCCACTGAGCGTTTTTGCTAGAAACAATTGGCGATTTAGGCAAAATTAAATTCGATGCATCTGCTTGACGATAATCGATGATGGTAATTTCTTGTTGCTGCGCCATTTTTCTGTCTCAATTCGCTTCTTCTTTGCGTTTGTTGTCGGGATGATTTGACAATCAACATCGATAAATTGACATATCGTAGAGACGTTCGGTGTGGAACGTCTCTACAATACCAGGATTATGCAACAGTTGATTTATTTACCAGAAATAGCAGAATTTCTCGATCGCTTGTTTGCGGTTGAACGTTACACCGAAGCTGAAAGAGGTGGTGTATATTTGCCATCTTCCCGTAGTATTAAACGTTTGGGTTTGGCGTTAGAACCTAAGACAGATTTATCAGAATGGGCGATCGCGCAAAATATAGATGCGCTATTCTTACATCGACCGTGGAAACTTGAACCACAACAACTTACACCAGATGTCGGAGTAATTGCTTATCATCTACCATTTGATGAGTATTTAACGTTGAGTTACAATTCTCGCTTGGCGGAAGTTTTAGGAATTTCACGTAGAAAAGTTTTGGGAAAAAAAGATTGTCGTGCGATCGGTATGATTGGAGAGATACCGAAGCAGAATTTTCATAATTTATGTAATTGTATCAATCAAATCTTTGGAGGATACGAGCAAGTACTGACGGCAGAACAGAGTGAAGTATCACGAATTGCTGTTGTTGGCGCAATGACAGACTTGCTGGTACGTGAAGCAGCAAATAAAGGTGCTGAAGTTTATATAACAGGACAATTGCGACAGCCAGCCGAACAAGCGATGCAGGAAACTAAAATTGCAGCGATCGCTATTGGGCACCGTCGTAGTGAAGTCTGGGGTTTACGTGTACTCGCGGGAATACTACGTGAACGTTGGGCTAGTTTAGAGGTTTTAGTTGCTCCCTGATGCATTGGGCATTGGGCATTGGGCATTGGGCATTGGGCATTGGGCATTGGGCATTGGGCAAAATTCCTCTCCCCCTTGTCCCCCTTGTCCCCCTTGTCCCCCTTGTCTGCCTTGTCCCCCTCTCCCCCTAACGATTTGGTTGTTGAATCAAAGCCTGAAAGCGTCCATCTTCACGGATTTTGTCAAAATCTGAGTGAGTTGGAATCATTTGCAGATATTGTTCTGGACAAAGAATAATTGCTTGTTGTAAGTTCTCAATAGCTGCTTCAATGTTGTTTTGTAAGGCATAACAGCGGGCTTTGTTATATAGAATGACGTGATCGTTTGGTTGCAATTGTAGGGCGCGATTGTAAGAAGCGATCGCCTCAGAGTAATGCTGTAATTTTTCCCAAGTTATGCCTTTGTGTAACCAAGCTTTATAATAATCTGGTTGAATTGCTAAAGCGCGGTCAAAGCTGACGATCGCTTTTTCATAACGTCCCCAGTTGCTCAAACTCGCGCCTCGGTTATGCCAAGCCATAACGTTGTTGGGGTCAAATTCAATAGCGCGATCGTAGCTGTTAACAGCTTCTTCATAGCGTCCTAGCTGTTTAAGGGCATTACCTTTATTATTCCATCCCCAATAAGCATCTGGTTGCAAGTTTATCGTGCGATCAAAGCTGATAATTGCCTTTTCATAATGTCCCAAATCGCACAAGGTAATACCGCGATTGTGCCAAATAGTGGGGGAATTAAAGTTAAACTCAAGAGCGCGGTCAAAGCTATTGAGAGCTTCATCGTGACGTTCTAACTTTCCTAGGGCAATAGCGCGGTTGTGCCAAACCCAGCAAGCGTCTGTGCGTAATTCTAGCGTTAAGTCAAAACAAGCGATCGCATCCATGTGGCGACCCAAGCAACCTAGAGCAAAACCTTTTTGCGATAAAGCTTCCGGATAATCTGGCTTACATTTTAGCGCTTTGTCGAAATTGGCGATCGCATCACTAAACTTTTCTGCTTTGTTTTGCCGCAATCCTTGCTGAAAATATAATTCCGCTTCTAGGTTGAGGATTATTTTCATAGAGTCTGGCATCTTCCCTTGGTATGATATTTTTTTGAGATTTCCAATCAAGATAGCATAAGTAGAAAAAATATGTTTGTAAAAGCACTCAGCAAATTGCCAAAAACGCATCGTAGAGACGTTCCGGCGGTTCTGGATGTAGAGACGTTCCACACCGAACGTCTCTACTGGTGTTATAAATGTGAGATCCTGAAGATAGTTAAGGACGGTCAAGGGCGAGAAACTGTGACTAAAATGTTGGACAAAGCCAGATATTAATAGACTATTTTGTCCAATACAAAACTTGCTATACTTGTAAGAGCGCGAAAACCAAGCGAAAAAATTAAGGCTTAAGAACCTGTACAAAACTTTTAAGAATAGCCCACCTGTTGTAAGGCGGTTGAGAAGTCCAAAAACCTTAATGGTGCTGAAAATAACGGATTAAAGTAGCAAAGTCTCTTAAAATCTCACTAAAAAACAATTTACAACTAGGGTAAGCTTTATCCGAGGTTAAGCCTGTGGACTGGTGAGTGCCGACACCGCTAGGACGAAGCAGGAAGCAATCCGGGCAATGTCTAACAAGGTTTAGCTTTGTCCAAGTGTTATAGAGCGGAGTCTAAAGAGAATGCAACAACATGGGCAGTCAACGGTTGTAATCACAGGTGCATCCTCAGGAGTCGGTTTGCAAGCTGCAAGAGCGCTTGCTCAAACGAAGCAATGGCATGTGGTCATGGCATGTCGGGATATCCCGAAGACCCAAAAAGCTGCCCAAACCGTAGGAATGCCGCAAGACAGCTACACAATCATGCATCTCGACTTAGCCAGCTTAGAAAGTGTGCGACAGTTTGTGAAAAACTTCAGAGAAAGCGGCAAGTCTTTGGATGCTTTGGTGTGCAACGCTGCCGTGTATATGCCTTTATTAAAAGAGCCGTTGTACAGCGAAGATGGATATGAGTTGAGTGTTGCCACAAATCATTTAGGACATTTTCTCTTGTGTAATTTGATGCTTGAGGATTTGAAAAAATCTTCAGCTTCACAGCCAAGATTAATTATTTTAGGAACTGTGACGGCAAATCCGAAAGAATTGGGAGGCAAAATTCCGATTCCAGCACCTCCAGATTTGGGAGAACTTCAAGGCTTTGAGGCAGGCTTTAAAGCGCCGATTTCCATGATTAACGGCAAGAAGTTCAAACCAGGCAAAGCTTACAAAGATAGCAAACTTTGCAATGTCTTGACTATGCGGGAATTGCATCGGCGTTATCACGAGTCAACTAATATTGTTTTCAGTTCTTTGTATCCTGGGTGTGTAGCGACTACGGCTTTGTTCCGCAACCACTATCCGCTGTTTCAGAAAATCTTTCCACTTTTTCAGAAAAATATTACTGGAGGATTTGTATCTGAGGAATTGGCAGGCGATCGCGTTGCCGAAGTTGTCGCCAATCCTGAGTACAATAAATCCGGTATGTATTGGAGTTGGGGAAATCGACAGAAAGAAGGGCGTAAATCTTTTGTGCAAGAAGTTTCTAACGAAGCTAGCGATGATAACAAAGCTAAAAAGCTATGGGATTTAAGCGCAAAGTTAGTTGGAATTGCATAACATGCAGCCATTTTCTCGTTTCCATTACCAGGTAGCAGCCTGGTAACGAGAGAATAATATTATGTATACGACACACACATATTGTAGAGACGTTCCGTCCGGAACGTCTTTACGACGGTTTCGATGTTTTTATTACTCAAATTTGCCGAGTTTTATTTATTCAAAAAAAAGTACACAGTCATACTGAAACCTACACCAGTAATAAAATACTGTACCAAAGAGGGAGGAAGTTTGCGGGCAATATCAGCACTTGCGTAGCCACCAATTACAGCCGCAACTGCCATCATAATCGCCTCAAACCAAACAATCTTTTGAGCGAATATAAAGTAAGCGATCGCCACAGCATTTATACAACTCGCTAACCAACTTTTAAAGGCATTCATTTTATGGATATTTTCAATACCCATGATATTTAAAACCGCTAACATCAAAATACCGCCACCACCGCCAAAATAACCGCCATAAGTTGCTATAACCAACTGCAACAACATAATTACAAATATTGGCAAGCGAATATTTTTTAAATTGCTGCTACCTTTTAACCACTTCATCACTGGTCGATTGACTGCAAACAACAGTGTTGCAACTAACATTAAATATGGAATTAAAGCGGTAAAATTCTTACTAGATGTATGTAACAATAAATATGAACCAAAAATTCCGCCAAAAACGCTGGTGCTGCTAAGTAAAAATAATTCTTGGCGTTTAGTTGAAAGTTCGCGACGATAAGCTATGCTACTTGCAACTGTTCCAAACCAAAGTGCGGCTGTACTTGTCGCGTTTGCATAAATCGGTTCTACTCCAACTAACAAAAGTGCCGGAAAGACGATTAAACCACCACCACCGGCAACACCATTCATAACTCCAGCTAGTAAAGCCGCAGTACACAAAAATAAGATTTCCACAAATTAAAAAACCTAATGTTTAAAGGCAACAATGCGAATTCGGCGGTAATCTGCCATCCAAGTTTTGTCTTGATAAAGTGTTGATTTTAAGCTTTCTTCAACTTTGCTAATTACTTGCAATTGTTGTTGATGGGAAAGTTCTTTCAGGGATGCATTTGCAAACATTTGTATCCAGTTCGCCATCCCTGCCTCTGCATCTGCTAATGGTGTAGGACGGGCAAATAAAACAGCATAATTAACATCAAAACCATGCTTTTCTAAGCGAGTCGCATACTCACCAATACTCGGATAATACCAAGGATTCAGTGCTTGAGGTTGGGAAATTCCTATCTCTTGTAAAGCTGTTTCTAAAGCTGTGGTAATTGCTTGCACATTTCCCTTACCACCAAATTCAGCTACAAAACGTCCCCCCGGTTTCAGCGCTTGATGAACACTACGAATTACTGCATCTGGTTCTTTAATCCAATGCAGCGCTGCGTTAGAAAAAACTGCATCCAAAGGCTGTTCTACTTGAAAGCTTCTTGCATCAGCAACATCAAATTGAAGATGCGGATAGTTTTGTTTTGCCTTTGAAATCATCGCCGGCGCATTATCAATTCCCATAACAACAGCACCAGATGTAGCAATTTTTTCTGTTAATTGCCCAGTACCGCAACCTAAATCTAAAATGCGTTCTTTTTGCTTGGGGTTTAATAGTTGCAGCAAATCTTCGCCATACTGCCACACAAATGCGTGTTTATTTTCGTAAAGGGCAGCATTCCAATTATTTTTTATCATCAAAAGATACTCCATAAATAGTGAAATTACAGAGTGTGCATTGCTTGCCCTCTACCTTGCACACTAATAAGACTTAGGCACAATGAGGAAAAAACGAACCGCAGAGAAGCCAGCGCTGTGCGGGGGTGGAGGAGTTTGAGGCGACTGGCGCGACGCAGAGTACACAGAGTTTGGGAGAGTTTGAGAGAGTTTTTGCGCTCATTCCTGACTAGGTTGATGACAGCTTAATCATTACAATAGAAAAGATTTTTAATTATGTCCAATATATTTTTAAGCTTTAATTAATATTTAAAAGATATGAATTATGGTGTGCAATGGAACTACGGCATCTACGGTACTTTATGACTTTAGCGGAGGAATTGCACTTTGGACGGGCAGCGGAACGGTTGCATATTGCCCAACCACCTTTAAGTCAACAAATCCGCCAATTAGAGACAGAATTAGGCTTTGAACTGTTTCACCGCACTAAACGAAAAGTGCAGTTAACTGAAGCAGGACAAGTTTTTCTAGATGAAGTGCAGCAAATATTCAAGCAATTAGAACAGGCAATTCAAGTTGGAAGGCAAACCAGTCGGGGGGAAATGGGACAACTGGTTATTGGCTTTGTTAGCTCTGCACCGTATAATATATTACCAAAAATTTTACGGGCATTTCGTAGCAGCGTTCCAGAAGTGAGGCTAGAGTTGCACGAATTAACGACAAATGAACAGTTACGATGGTTGCGGGAAAGTCGAATTGATGTGGGGTTTGTGCGTCCACCTATAGAAGATGACACATTGAACTTTGAAATAATTTTTCAAGAGTCGTTGATAATAGCATTACCTGATACACATGAGTTAGCAAATCATAGTAATGTTTGTTTGCGATCGCTTAAAAATGAGCCTTTCATTTTATTTCCGCGTTTGTTAGCACCTGGACTCTACGATTTAATTATCAGTCTTTGTCAGCAAGCGGGTTTTAGTCCCAACGTCACACAAGAAGCGATTCAAATGCAAACAATTGTCAGCTTAGTCGCAGGTGGGTTGGGTATTGCGATTGTCCCAGAATCTCTGCAAAATTTGCAACGAACTGGGGTAGTATATAAAATTGTCCAAGAAGCGACTCCGAAAACAGCGATCGCGATAATTTGGCGACAAAACGATACATCTGCCACCGTGCAGAAGTTTTTGGAGATAGCAAGACTTGCAGTAACCTTACAGAGCGTTCTTGTTTTGGAGGAGGACTTCAGTCCTCACTACGGTTAAGAAGAAAGATTAGGTTTCGCTTTCGCGTAGGGTGAGGATTTCTACGCCGTCTTCAGTCACAGCTAGGGTATGCTCAAACTGAGCGGAAAGTTTGCGATCGCGTGTGACAGCTGTCCATTTATCGCTGAGAATCTCAACTTCCCAAGTGCCTTCGTTAATCATTGGCTCGATAGTAAAAACCATCCCCGCTCTAAGACGCTTGCCTTTGCCCCGCGTGCCATAATGAAGAATTTCCGGTGCAGTGTGGAAAATATTACTCACACCATGTCCGGCAAAGTCTCGCACCACTGAAAAGCCTTGCGCTTCCGCATATTCTTGAATTGCCGCACCAATATCGCCAATGCGTGCCCCTGGCTTCACCTCAGCAATACCTAATCTCAGGCATTCTTGTGTCACCTCAACCAGCTTTTTCGCTTTTAAAGAAGGCTTACCAACGAAGAATGTTTTGGATGTATCGCCGTGGTAGCCTTCAACTAGTGGTGTGACATCAATATTAATAATGTCGCCTTCTTTGAGGATTTGTTTGGCGTTAGGTATGCCGTGACAAACTACTTCATTTACACTGGTGCAAATTGACTTGGGAAAACCTCTGTAACCCAAAGGTGCGCTTTTTGCTTTATGTGCCTGCGTCCAACGTTCCGCTTCATCATTGAGTTGCAAAGTGCTAACTCCCGGCTTGACCATTGGTTCAAGATGGTGTAGTAATTCGGCTGCCAAACGTCCGGCTTGACGCATTTTGTCTATTTCTCTGTGAGATAAAAGAACGATGGTTTCGCTTTTCATATAATTTAATCTAACTGGGGATTAAGGACTGGGGACTGGGGAAGAGAGATTTTTATGAGTTATCGACACGACCCATATACATAGTTAAACCAGTCTCGGCTGCTTGCCTTGCGGCATCAGCAATTTTTAAAGTATACAAGCTTGCCTCTGGGGTAACGTACAAAGGAGTGCCATTAAAAAGACGATCTAAGACCATGTTTGTGTCTTTGGCAAATAAACCCCGCTTCGTACCCACCTCTATCGGCGTTGTTTTCCCATTTTCTATTAAAACTCCTTTATCGCCCTCAAAAATTAATCCGCCGTTTTCGCCATGTACTTCAAACTTGCGTTCTGCTTGCCATAAAGTTTCACCTTTACCATAAACTACTTGCGCTAAAAGTCCGCTGTTGAACGACAGTTGACTAATGCAAAAACAGCTTTGGTAATATTCTGTTTCTATTTCCCAAAATCGTTGATGGCAGTTAACGGTAGTCACTTCACCAAACAAATCGGTGAAACGATGTAATCTAGATAACGCTCCTATTAAGGGAAACCCGAATAATTCATGGTTGAAAGTCCATTTGCGCGGTGCGGGGTTTTCAGGCTTAATGGTGCTGTAGCGCACATAGAATAAACCCCCAAGTTGCGGTAAGTATTGCTTTAAAGCTAAATGCAAACCGCCTAAAAGTTCGATATGTTCGACATGGAGAAGTTTATTTTGTGCTTTGGCTAAGGCAACAAGTTCTTCTGCTTCAACCACATCTAAAGAAAGGGGATATTCGACAATTACATGTTTGCCAGCTTGCAGTGCTTTTCGTGCGATCGCTCCATGATCTCGATTTACATTACAAATTACCACCAAATCTATATCATCGCGCTCTAGTAGCTGTTGCCAAGAACTCATCGCTTCTGCTTGGTAGTTTGAAGCTAGAGATGCTGTTTTTTCTGGAGTATTACCGACAATGGCGACTAAATGCGATCGCTCGTCATGAAGAAATGTCTCAGCCCTTAATTTTGCCACATACCCAGTACCAATCAAACCCACGCCCACACTTGCTTTTTCCACAAAAGCCGCTCTCATCGTACATATCCTCACCAATTCTGTTTATCTTTCTGTATAGGACTGAGTTAATTGCTTCAGCCGTTTATAACGCTTTAGTAAACTTGTAAACCTCTGGGCAAGGCTGAACCGCGAATGGTAATTTCCGTAAACCAAAGTGATTTGTTCATAAATTCGGGATTTTTCCAGATTATAGTCCTTTCTGGTAGCATCCATATAACGATAAATATATATAAGTAAAACTCATCAGGATTAACTAACTAAATTTCATTACTAATCGCGTTCAAATTCCAGTTACATCGTTTAGTTTTTCTCGTAGTATCAGAATTGAAGCAAATTTGAATAAACGGCTGAACTTATTAGTTCAGCCGATAGTTTGCTTTAGGATAACTTATACGGTCTGCAAAAGAGAGGATTAAGAAATGCCAACTTTTAAAGTGACACTGGTCAGCGAAGCTGAAGGTCTTAACGAAACCATCGACGTTAAAGATGATGAGTATATTCTAGACGCTGCTGAAGAAGCTGGTCTTGACCTGCCTTATTCTTGTCGCGCTGGTGCTTGTTCTACTTGTGCAGGTCAACTGACATCGGGTTCTGCTCCAGACCAGTCTGACCAGTCTTTCTTAGACGACGAGCAAATTGAAGCTGGATATATTTTGACTTGTGTGGCTTACCCAACCGGAGACTGCACAATCCAAACCCACAAAGAAGAAGACCTTTACTAAGAGTTTGGCGCTTCAGTAATCAACGATAATAGGACTTACGCACCCACTAAAGTCTTGTAGGGGCAATTCATGAATTGCCCCTACGTAAATTCAAGCTTTGACGACGAAGGAAGTGCGTAAGTCCTAGATAAAAACATTCATTGATCGCACACGCTGTAAAGACTGGTAAATAAAAGAAGCAGCACAAATGAGAAAAAATAATTCCTCTATTGTGTCTGCTCTTTTTGCGTAGTGAGCGCGAATTCCTACTAAGGCTTAATGTTGTTGCTCAGAATTTGAATTTGCGTGTCGGGATAGTAGAACTGGAGAATTTTTGCACTTGCCCAACCGAGTTTAGCTAAACTTTGAGCGCCAGTTTGACTCAAACCAACTCCATGTCCTAAACCACCGCCAATAAAAGCATATCCCCACAGTTTAGATTCGCCTTTACTCAAGGGTTGCAGATAAAAAAGCGTACTTCTGGGTGCGGCAAAGGCGCTGCGAACTTCATCTTTGTATAAACTAAAAGTGCCAATATCTGTTTTGACGTTTAGTTTGAGTATGCGTCCGCTTTTACTGCGCTCTACTACCGTCATCTCTTTAATGGTTTTAAACTTGGCAAAGGGACTCTTTTTGACTGTGAGAAATTTCTGCAAGTCTTTGGTAATGTCTTGGAGGCTGCTTTCAAAACGCCAGCGAAACAGTTCGCGATCGCTTTCGTTAAATCCTTCTTTGCGATTGATAAACCGCTGAAAGTTCTCTTCTGAAGCTAAACTCTCATCCGATAAACTCCAAAAATTAACTGCCGCATCCAGCACCGGTCGTAAATATGGGCGATCGTCACCATTCCAAACATCGCTAAACGAAGCTGTCACACCGCCTGTGGTGGAAGAATATAATGCATCCACTAGCTGATTATTATAAGTTAGTACCATCCCCCTTGTGGAAGCGATCGCTTTATCTGTGGCGGGAGAAACGTCATTCAGCCCATAATAAACTTGGCAGTGAGTGTCCGCGCACAATTGATACCCATCTACTTCAAATCTGCGTACATTCCGCAAAACGTAAGTCCGCGCCAAAATCGCTTGTGCTTCTAGCGAGGCTACAGGCGCCGAATTGCCAATTTCATAAGGCACAACCCCGCGCAAATAAGTTTCTAAAGGCACTTCATTCACTAAAGTGTAAGTACCATAGGCGTTTGACTGTAACTCTAGGCGTCCTGGATAAAGACGAGCATTTTCTGGTTTTTTACCTTCATTCACCCGAATCAAGTTTTTATCGCTGCTAATTTCCAACTTATTTGGGCTGTAGCGGTTGCCATTTACTACCCAACTCACTCGCGGCACTTGTTTGATAATTTGAGTGTCGATAAATACCGTTGTTGTCTTTGTATTTTTTTGCACGCTTTGCAATAGCAAGCGCCGCAATAACGGAGTTTTGTATACATCACGTTTCGCCCAAACTTGCCAGCGTTCTGGCTGTGCTATTTCTACTTGTATTCCTTTGTTACGCCAGCTTTGGGCGTTGTCTTCCGCAGTTTCAAAGGTACGGAAAGTGCCTAAAACTACTTTCTCCTCAACTATCGGTTGAGGTAAAGCTTGCATAACTGTTTCCAGTTTTACCGGGTTAGTGGTAACTAGGGTTTGCTCTGTTTTGTTGACTGTAAATTTCAGCTTTAAGCGATCGCCTTTTGTCGGCTCTAGTTGCAGCTGCTCTGTGGGTTTATCCCCAAATCGCTGCACAATCCCAATTCTTAGTTCTACATCTTTTGCTTTGCTCCCAGGACTTGATGCACCAGTCAGCCCCAATAAGCAAAATGTCGTCAGTACTGCGTAAGAAAAACGCCATAAGGTGATTTTCATCGTTACTGACTTGATTGTGCCCCCAGTCTGACTTTGGGGTGGATGATCGATTTGCTTTACAGCGTAGTGGTTTTGTCGCATGAGCTACCTAATGATATCATTGCTTATTTTGCATGAAAAACTTGCAAAACGAAGTCATAACGATTATGATTTATGTAGAAACACAAAAAAGAACTAGACAAGGATATCCCTTATGGTTAGGGTACAAGAAATTCCACTAAATCAGATAAAACGTCCTTTACCCCGTGCCAACGATCCGCAAAAAGTGCAAGCCTTGATGGAATCAATTGGTGCGATCGGGCAGCAAGAACCGATAGATGTCCTAGAAGTAGATGGACAGTATTATGGCTTTTCAGGTTGCCATCGTTACGAAGCTTGCCAGCGCTTAGGCAAAGAAACAGTCTTAGCCAGAGTCCGCAAAGCACCCAAGAGCGTTTTGAAGATGCATTTGGCGTAAGAAAAGTTAATTCTTGGTTAATTGTTGGTTGATAGTTGTTAGTTGATAGTTGGTGGTTGATAGTTGGTGGTTGATAGTTGGTGGTTGATAGTGGGCATGGGGCATTGGGCAATGGGCAATGGGCATTGGTAATAAAAGATGCTTTCCATGACGCCAGATGCTTCAAGTCGGCGGAGCCGGATGCCAGGTGCCTCAAGTCGGGAAACCCGCCCACGGCACTGGCTCCCCAACGCACTGGCTCCCCCATGCCCCATACCCCATGCCCCATGCCCCATGCCCCACTATCCACTAACAACTAACCACTAACCACTAACAACTAACAACTATCCACTAACCCTTAACAACCAACTAATAATCCGGAGAATTTTATGCAAACGCAAGAAACAGCTAAAAACGTAAATATCGGCATTGATGATACCAGTCGGGCTAAAATTGCTGATGGATTATCGCACCTATTAGCTGACACTTATACGCTGTATCTGAAAACTCACAATTTCCATTGGAATGTCAAAGGACCGATGTTTCAAACTTTGCATATCATGTTTGAGACACAGTATACAGAGTTAGCTCTAGCAGTTGATTTAATTGCCGAACGCATCAGAGCGCTGGGTTATCCTGCACCGGGAACTTATAGTGAGTATGCGAAACTGAGTTCGATCGCAGAAACTCCTGGAGTTCCTAAAGCTACCGACATGATTCAGTTGTTAGTGGAAGGACAAGAAGCTGTAGTGCGAACTGCACGTTCTATTTTTCCTGTGGTGGAAGAAGTGAATGATGAACCTACAGCGGATTTATTGACTCAACGGATGCAAGTACATGAAAAGACTGCTTGGATGTTGAGAAGTTTGTTGGAAGAATAAGAATGGTAATGGGGCATGGGGCATGGGGCATGGGGCATGGGAAATTGAAGAGGGGACTCATGGACTCATGGGAAAAGCCCAATGCCCATTGCCCATTGCCCATTGCCCATTGCCCATTGCCCAATTCCCAATTCCCAATTCTTATGAATGAGGCATTTTCGTTAAACTTCACCCATGCGTTGCAAAACTTAATGCAACGTGTGGGTGTTTCTAGTTTTAAAGCTTTGAGTCAAGCTGCTGGTGTTTCAGAGCGGCAAATTTTGCGGTTGCGACGGGGAGAAGTTCAGCAGATGCGAGTAGATGTACTGCTCAAACTATCGCAAGTGTTACAGATGCCGTTGAGTGAATTAATCGCAACTTTTTCTCAGGTGGAGTTGGTGAAAGAGAATGCATCAAATCAAGAATTGTTACAAGAAATAACGAATTTAAAAACAGAGTATCAGCGATCGCTTCTGCAATTAGAACAACAGCGCGAAGTATTGCAGCAAGAGTTTCAGCAAACAAGTTTGCAATTGCTAGAGTCTTTGTTATTGCAATTTCCCACCGCAGCACAGAAAGCGCAAGAGAATCCGCAGCTAGCAGCGGTAAAAATATTGCCTTTGGTACAAAAACCTTTAGAAAAATTATTACAACAATGGAAAGTGGAAGCGATCGCACCCGTGGGAGCTGAATTATCCTACGATCCGCAGATACATCAATTGATGTCAGGGACAGCACAACCCGGAGAAAAAGTCAAGATACGTTATACAGGCTACCGTCAAGGTGATAAGCTGCTTTATCGAGCTAAAGTCAGTTTAGTTTGAGAGAGGGGGATGGGGGGATGGGGGGAGTGGGGGGATGGGGAGATGGGGGGACAAGGGGACAAGGGGGACAAGGAGGACAAGGGGGATTATCCTCACAACCATCAACTAACGACCAACAACTAACAACTAACCACTAACAACCAACAAGCAAAATGTTGAAAAATTAAAAAGATTGGGAATACTAAAAAATGTAGAGGCGATCGCCTTGTCATCGTTACAACAATGGTGTATCTAATTTTCTTCTATCGGTGGATGAAACGCTAACACAAGGGACTTCGGGTATGCAAAAGGACAACAACACAAATGAGTCTGTGTCTCAACTACAGGTACTCAGCAATAATTGTCCACCGAGACAGCAATTAAATGAGGAATTAGAAGCCAGAGTAGAAGAACGCACTGCCGAACTCAATCGCGTGGTTGTTCAGTTGAAGGAAGAAGTTAAGAAACGCATCGAGATAGAAAATAAACTGCGATCGTCAGAACAGTTTTTGCAGTTGGTCATCGATAGCATCCCACAGTTAATTTTTTGGAAAGACAGAAATTCTGTATATCTTGGCTGCAACCAGAAATTTGCCTTGATTGCGGGTGTAGGTTTGCCAGAAAATATTATTGGCAAGACTGACTATGATTTGCCTTGGAAAAAAGAAGAAACTGAGTGGTTTCGAGAGTGCGATCGCGAAGCGTGTGCGAAGCACTCTCGCCGCGTTATGGAATCTGACACTCCAGAATTACATATCATTGAGCCACAAAAAACGGCTGATGGCAAGCAGATTTGGGTAGATACTAATAAAATTCCTTTGCGGGATGCTGACGGTAATGTGGTAGGTATTCTTGGTACTGCCGAAGACATCAGCGAACGCAAACAAACTGAGTCAGCTTTACGCCAAAGTGAAGCCAAATTGCAAAAGCTATCAGCAAATGTTCCAGGAATGTTGTATCAGTTTATGTTACATCCTGATGGCTCTTTTTCTTTTCCTTTTATTAGTTCTGGTTCTTATCAAGTGTACGGGTTGACACCAGAAGAAATTCAAGCAGATCCCAACAGAATATTGTCTCTGCTCGATTTAATTCAACGTGAGAAGTATGAGCAATCTATCACCGTTTCTGCTCAGACATTGCAACCTTGGCAGTGGGAAGGACAAATTGTCATGCCCTCTGGACAAGTAAAATGGCTACAAGCTGCATCCCGTCCAGAATTGCAAGCGGATCGATCGATTATCTGGGATGGCTTGGTGATGGATGTTACCCATATTAAACAGACAGAAGAGGCACTTCACCAAGCTTATACAGAACTGGAAAGACGTGTAAAAGAGCGAACTCAAGAATTAGTACAAAGCAACCAAGCGCTACAAGCTGAAATTGCCGATCGCCAACAAATAGAAGCTGCCTTAATGCTTTACAAGCAAGCAGTAGAAAGCTCAAGTGATGCGATTGGCATAGCGGATGCAGCAGGCAATCATATTTACCAGAATCCGGCATTCTGCAAACTTTACGAATGCCAAACACCGCAAGCATTCATAGAATTTGGTGGCATTAAGAGTGTAATTATTGACCCAACAATGGCTCAAAAGATACAGCAAACCATCATTTCTGGTGAATCTTGGATTGGTGAGGTTCAGCAAAAATCTGTTAGTGGTCGGATGATGCAGACTTTGTTAAGGTCATATCCGATTAAAGATTTTACAGGCAAAAACATCGGTATGGTTTGCGCTATTACCGACATTACAGAGCGCAAACGAGCTTTATCAGCCCTACGAGAGCAAGAACAGTTTTTGCGTAGTATGTATGATGGCGTTGAACATGTAATATTTTTGGTTGACGTTCTGGAAAATAATGACTTCTGCTATGCAGGTTGGAACATTGCCGCAGAAAACGTCACGGGTATAAGCAGTGCAGAAATAGCCGGTAAAACATTAGAGTATTTACATGGTACAGTTAAAGGCGCAAAAGTGCGTCAGGACTTGACTAAATGTCTGGAAATTAAAATACCAATTAGCTATGAAGAATATCTGACTTTTCAAGGTGAAGAATCTTGGTGGTTGACTACTATCAATCCCCTCAAAGACAGTGAAGGGAGAATTTACCGATTGGTGGGGACAACATTTAATATAAGCGAGCGGCTTGCCGCGCTGCGCGAACGCAAACGAGCAGAAACTCAACTGCAACAGCAAGAAGAATTCCTTCGCACAGTCTTCGATGGCTCGGAAAATCCTATATTTGTAGTGGATGTTCAAGAAGACGGTGAATTTCGCCATGTAGCTTATAATAGCGCCGCAGAGCGTGCCACGGGTTTTTCGCGTACAGAAGTAATCGGTAAAACTCCAGAACAATTGCATGGTGCAGTTCCAGGTGCAGCAGTGCGTCGGAATTTCGCAAGCTGCCAAGAAGCAGGTAAGTCTATTACCTACGAAGAATGCTTGACTTTTCACGGTGAAGAAACTTGGTGGTTGACTACGATTAATCCGCTTCAAGACAGCGAAGGGAGAATTTACCGATTGGTGGGGACAACATTTAATATAAGCGATCGCAAACGAGCAGAAGCAACTTTAATAGAGCAAGAGCAATTCCTCCGCAGTGTCTTCCAGGGATCGGAAAATCCCATATTTGTGATAGATGTTCTCTTTGACGGTGACTTCCGCTATGCGGGATGCAACACAGCTACAGAACGTGTGACTGGTCTAAGTAGTGCCGAAGTAATTGGTAAAACACCTGAGTATGTACATGGTGCAATTGAAGGTGCAGCAGTGCGTCAGCGATACACAAACTGCTTAAAAGCAGGTATACCAATAAGCTATGAAGAATGCTTGACTCTTCTGGATGAAGAAACTTTTTGGTTGACTACGATTAATCCGCTTCAAGACAGCGAAGGGAGAATTTACCGATTAGTGGGGACAACATTAAATATAAGCGATCGCAAACGAGCCGAAGCAACTTTACTAGAGCAAGAGCAATTCCTTCGCTGCGTCTACGATGGGTCGGAAAATTCCCTGTTTGTAGTGGATGTTCTCTTTGACGGTGATTTCCGCTATGCTGGTTGGAATGCAGCTACAGAACGTAACACTGGTTTGTTGAGTGCAGAAATAGTCGGTAAAACTCCAGAAGAATCGCTTGGTGAAGTTCAAGGGGCACAAGTTCGTCAGCAATACCTAAAATGCTTGCAAGCAAATGCACCTTATACCTCTGAAGAATGCCACACTTTTTTAGGTAAACAAATTTGGTCGTTAGCAACCGTTAATCCCTTAAAAAATAGCGAAGGTAGAATTTACCGATTGGTGGGAACAGTCTTTGATATCACCGAGCGCAAACTAGCAGAAACTCAGTTAAAGCAACAAGCAGAAGATTTAGAAAAAACTCTCACTGAACTCCAACGCACACAAATGCAACTTATTCAGAGCGAGAAAATGTCTGGTTTAGGTCAACTTGTAGCAGGTGTTGCTCACGAAATCAATAACCCTGTCAATTTTATTTACGGCAACCTTACTTATGCTAACGACTACATCGAAGACTTATTAAGATTAGTACAGTTATATGAGCAACATTATCCCGATCCGGTTTTGTCAATTCAAGAATTAGCTGAAGATATAGACTTAAATTTCTTGATAGATGACTTACGCAAACTTCTCAAATCAATGAAAGTTGGTGCAGAGCGCATTCGGGAAATTGTCTTATCTCTACGCACCTTTTCCCGCATGGATGAAGCCGAGATGAAAGAAGTAGATATCCATGAAGGTCTTGATAGCACGCTGATGATTTTAGAACATCGCATCAAAGCTAAACCTGACCGTAAAGCTATTGAAGTGATCAAAGAATATGGTAACTTGCCTTTGGTGGAATGTTATGCGGGACAACTCAACCAAGTATTTATGAATATATTGGCGAATGCGATCGATGCTTTGGAGGAGTCATTAGTAAATGAGTCGGAAAAATTGACAACTCCGCAGATTCGTATTTGTACGGAACTTATTTCGGGCGATCGCGTCAAAATTAGCATTGCCGATAATGGATTGGGAATATCATCAGCCATAAAACCGCGATTATTTGACCCTTTCTTTACCACCAAAGCGATTGGTAAAGGCACTGGTATGGGGCTTTCGATTAGCTACCAAATTATCAGCGATCGGCACGGCGGCTCTTTGGAATGTATTTCACAGCCAGGAGCCGGTGCTGAGTTCGCGATCGCAATTCCTTTATGCCAACGATAAATTATTACCATTATCTTGCCAAATTACTTAATCTGAAGATAACATTGCGCTAATAACATCAAGCTTTTCTATGAAGTTCCTTAACCGTGGCATAACTTGAAATTCAAAATATCATAGCTAGGAGGTATTAGTTATCAGTTAATATTTTATCATTTTTAATTATATGAATCTAATGAAATATGACTGCTGAGAGTTGAGTTGTAGAGACGTTCGGTGTGGAACGTCTGTACAAAATAAGTTTTCTATTGCCTATTATTAAGTCATCCAACCTGACTTCAAAATAACAGCTCGGAAAAATGAGATTTTCATGCGTGCTGAGAAAACGCACTTCACGAGGGCAACTTGATTATTTATTATCTAAAATTCCTTTCCTTTAATTAATCATTAATTATTTTTATTTGGCAACATTTCTTCAAATGAATTATGATTGGTACATACATGCCGATCCAAACGCTGTATCATTTATACCAACAACTGCCTGAGATATTATGAGTCCTTTAATCAAAGTTTTTCAACCCAGTGGAATTTTAGATGCCAGTGAATCCCAAGAATTTCGCCAAGAAATTACTGAAATTGCAGACAGCGGTGCGAAAATTGTCTTAGTTGATTTTCAAAATGTGACTTTTATGGATAGTTCCGGACTGGGGGCTTTAGTGTTAGCCTTCAAAGCTCTACGAGCTGCGGACATTAAACTTGTTATCTGCTCGATTAATGAACAAGTCAGGATATTATTTGAACTGACTGGTATGGATAAGGTATTTGAAATATTTCCCAGCCAAGAAGAATTTAATCAGAATGTACTCTCGATAATTTAGTTAGTCAAATTTTATCTGGAGGATAGATAAATCATCATCAAAAGCCTCTTTGGAGTTTAAATCGGTTAGGTAATTTAGTACCTCGTCGAGTTGCCTTTCACCGGCATGTTCTAACTCGATCAGCATCTGAATGAAAGCGTCTAAACTCCAAAGTGTTCCATCTGATTTCGTGATTTCGTAAACGCCATCACTAAAGATATAAAGAGTGCTGCACTCTTCAATATTGCAAAATCCATCAACGTATTTTGCTTCCGGAAACATTCCAACTGGCATTCCGGGGGTTCTTAATTGTTTGACTTCGGTAACGTTAAGAGATTTGCTCGATATTAATATTGCTGGAGGATGACCAGCACTAGAGTAAATTAACTGGCGTTTAATGCGGTTGTAAACTCCATACCAGATTGTGAAATATTTGTCATTTTGATAATTCATCTGGAAAGTGTCGTTTAACGCTCTGAGTACCTCACTAGGTTGATAGTAATTGAGACTTTTGAGAGCGCGGGAACGAAGTAAATTCAGCACAGAAATAGAGGGAAGAGTGGCTTTAAGTCCATGTCCGGCGGTATCAAGTAGATAAATTGCCATATAATCAGGATCGAGCCAGTAGTAATCGAAACAATCGCCGCCGAGTTGTCGTGAGGGAATAAAGCGAGAATTGATGGTGAGGAGTTCTGACATCGGCTGAGGCAAAAGAGAACGCACATATTCGGCAGCTTCTGCCATTTCCGCTTCTAAAAGTAGCTTTTGAGATTGCAAATCTCGACTTAATTGATGCAGACGCAATCCTGCTCTTACTCGCGCTTGCAATTCATTCTGCTCGATGGGTTTGGTAATAAAATCATCAGCACCTGCATCTAATCCCTTGACGCGATCGGCTACGGAATCTAAAGATGTTAATAAAATAAAGAATGTTGTCGATAAATTCGGATCTGTCTTGATGTAATGGCAGACTTCCAGCCCATTTAATCCTGGCATAATCCAATCACAAATAATTAATGCCGGCTGGCAAGCAAGTACTTTTGCGATTCCTTCAGAACCATTGCTGGCAGCGATTACCTCATAACCCTGTTTTTCCAACATCCTTTTCAGCAGGATTTGTACTGAACGGTCATCATCAATTACTACGATTTGAAACATGGGAAATGACGGGTAAGAATAAATAATAATTTTTGTAAAATAAAATGTGGTAATGGGGAATGGGTAATGGGGAATGGGTAATGGGCAATGGGGAATGGGTAATGGAGAATGGGTAATAGCTTTTTGCAATTACCGATTACCAATTACCAATTACCAATTCTCAATTACCAATTCCCAATTCCCAATTTTTTACAGTCATAAAACATTATGGCGGTGAAAGGGGATTCAGCCACAAGAGCATTGCGCGTTTTAGTTGGTTCAAGTCGCGGTAAACTTCTTGTTTAAACCACTGTCCCAAAGCATCAATGGGAGTGAATGATGCTCCAGGTTGCCATTTAACATCTTGACCCAAGGGTGTAACATGGCTTCCAGGCAGGGTTTGTGCTGTCACCATCTCCGGAAAGCGTTGTTGTAATATTTCCTTTAAAGCTGCTGATTGGTCAAGAGTGTCGTTACTAAATTTTATTAACAAGTTGCGACGGACGTTATAGCTTTCTTGCACAAGCTTGTTAGTTTCCAACGGTGAAGGAGTGAACTCGATCGCAAAGGTTGTGTTAAATTGTTCGACTAAAGGGATAGCATCCCGTGCTGCGTAGTTGTTGAAGGATATGAGGATATTACCTGCGCGTTCTACACTCAAGGTACTACCGATGAGTAAGTGGAGTTTACAACCCATGCTGTGTCCCAATCCGTAGATGGGGAGGTAGCGCTTGCGTAATGCTGAGGAATCGTGTAAACGTTCGATAACGCGATCAAAGTTTAACTGTACAGATTTAGCGATCGCTATATGATCCAGCGTGTTGACAAATGGCGTGGCAATGATAACATAGCCTTTTTCCGCCAGCTGTTCTAGTAACCAACGGTAAGTCAGGTGAGGTGCTGTAGCGACGAATGCACCACCCAGGAAATGGATGATACCGATGGGATTTCGGGGAATTAACACCCAGTTACCTTGAATTTCTTTCCAGTCCATACCGATGAGCGATCGCTCTAATTTAATGTTTCTTTATATTAGACTGTGCGCGGCTGGAGTGGGGGAGAGGGGGGGATGGGGAGATGGGGGGAGGGGGAGACAAGGGAGATGGGGGAGACAAGGGAGACAAGGAAGATGGGGGAGACAAGGAAGACGAAAAGACAAACTCCCCCTTGTCCTCCTTGTCCCCAAGTCGTCCATGCCACTTTGCTCAACTCCGGGAACCTCCGCACGCAAGTGGCTCCCCTTGTCCCCCTTGTCTCCCTTGTCTCCCTTGTCCCCTTGTCCCCCTTGTCCCCTTGTCCCTTAATCTTATCCCTGACTCTGCAACCTTCTCATTTCAAGCTGCACGTCTAAGGCAATTTCCAATGCTTCATTTAGTAACCTTCCATGTTCAGTAGCTTGTTCGCTAACTTGCATTGCTGATAAAGTCGGTAAATTGTTGGCAAATAAATCTGTATTTTTGATAATAAAATTTTTATTCTCTCTTAAAATTCTTTCTGTTTTCAAAGCGCGAATTAAATCATTTTTTGTTAATTTAAGTGCGTCAAGTACTTTTTCTCTTTCCTTTAAAGTTACTCCAGGATTGCCAGCTTCTTCTATTTGGTCGTTTATATCTATTGCTTTAATTACAGCATTATATCTCTCAACATCATTTAAAAGAATTTCCAAAGATGGTGTAATATGTTTTTTGAGGATTTTAATTTGTCTTTTCCACCAAAAGTATAATAGAGTTTGCGTTATACCACCTCCAATTAAAGTTAATATTATTAACAATATCCATGAAGGAATTGTTACCCATGTTGCAAATACCTTAAGCATTACATCCAATATCAGATAGCTAAAAACAAATATAGAAAATCCAATAAATACTACAGTAGCACCTTCAGAACCTTTGATTTTGTCTATAAATATCTGTCCCAATCTTTTGATAGGGTTAACAATTATCCTTAGTTCGTCATTAACAGGTAAATTTGTTAATTTTTGTAGTTGCTTTTGACTAATCTCCAAGCCCTCTAAATCATCCCTCACAGCTTTCCCATCCTTGCGAAAAGAGTTGTTTAGTATTATATAACAATCGTCATTATGTAAAATCCGCTAATTTTGCATTTTGTCAAGCTTTATCAATAAAAATTATTTTATGTCAATTAGTATACATTCATTTTGTAATAAAATGAAACATGAAATATTCTTGTTTGGACAAACAGCTTATCTGATTGAGGAGAGAATGGTAAAAAGTATACGTAACTCGTGTGATGTCATATAGCTTTAAAGGCTGCGCCGTGAAAAAATAGACAAAAATATGAGATTTAGTTAAATAGACTTACTTTATTGCTGATTTTCTCAGCTTAGAAGCATGACTAGACAAGTCCTCCAGATTAACCCGTTACTATTGTAGCCAGACTTATGAAGCAAGAGCTAGGCTGTTAGATATTTAATTTACACGTCTGGGTTGATAGAGAAGCTGAGTTAGTACTACTGACGAATTCCTTTAATAAACTCAGTTCTTGCTTCAAGTATTGAGGGCATTAAAACACAAGTTGCGAATAAATTTACATTTAATTCTGGTAGCAATTCACTACGGTAAATCTGTTCATAATTATCATCGCGGAGTCGATATAAAAATAACTGATTATTTTCCCAAAACCAAACTTCGGTGATTTGAAAACGTTTGTATTTTTCTAGTTGATCGATGCTGCCACTGGTTATATTTATTTCAATTCCTAAATCGGGATTTTCTTTCTTTTCTCCTAAATAATAAGATTCATCAGGTTCAAATGAAGCACCTTTTTCTTGAGAACGACGAGTAGCGCTACCTACAGGGATAAAATTTATACCCATTTCGCTCAAATAGAGTTCTAACAAAAAACCAATAATGGTTTTCAGCATTTCATGTTCTTCACCCAAAGTCATAAACTGTATATATCCATCTAAATAAGTTATCCTTAAACTAGGCGATGTCATTAAAGCTTCTATTTTCTCAAATTCTTGCCAAGTATAATAACCAGGTAGGATAAATTGCTGTTCTTTGAGTGTGGTGACTTTATCTGCGAGTTGTGGAGTCATAGCGATGCCTGCGGCGGTAAACTACGCACTTTTTTTGCTACTGTTTTTATTGTGCCTGATAAAGCAACTCATTTATAGTTTCTGCTGCATCTACAGCTTTGACGTTATTAAAGCGATCGCCTAAAATAGCGAATAGCGCAACTTCAGATGAACTACCTCTTAATCAGGGTGAATAAAGAATAGCCACCGACAGCAAAAATAAAAACGGAAGCGGCAGAAAAGATTACTACATCCCTTAAAATAAATAAAATCCAATCTTTTCTTAGTTCCTGTTTAGACTTGAGTTCCCGCAGCTTTCGCTCAAGCACTACATCTTCTTGTGACTGGGAGTTTGCAATACTACGGCTGTCATATATATCTTTGATGATATTTTCTGTAGTGCGTTTGTCTTCCCAAGTGCCAAATTTTTCTATCAATGTTTCCAGAGAATGTATTTTTGGTGATGCTTCAGAAGGCATTATTATTTCATTTGCAATCAACTGATCTGCTTCAGCAATCCCTAATTTATTAGTTTGCTCTTTAGCTATCACCATGACTTGCATTAAGGTTATAGCCTGACGCAGAACATCGCTTTTACTTCCGCCAATCTTATTCGCTAGTTCTTCTAATATCTCGTTAAGTTCAGGTGACAAATCTAAGTTTAAGCGAACCATATCTTCAGCTTCATTCATGGTTCCATCTTTATCTAAAATATTAAATACATTATAGTTGGCGATCGCGGCAATATTTAGGGCGATCGCGCTTCGTTAAATCATGCAATTTATGTGCCTAACGACGCGCATTCGCGGCTATACGAACAAAACCTGCCTTGCGCTAAGGCGCACGCTTCGCGAACGCAGGTTTCAAAAATTGAAGTCCGCGTTCGGCTTTGCCGTTGCCGCTAGGCTAGGCGGACTTTGTTTGTATAGCCCCAGACTTCCAGTCTGAGGGGCGAAGCCGAAATTTGTTTGTGTAGCCGGGAATTGTGTTCGCTTTTTTGCTTTAACAGTTTTATACAGTATTTTTAAATCTAAAAAATAAAGTGGACATTGCTTGAAAAAGTAGTCAATATCCACCACCATACTTTATGTAAAGTAGTTAAACTCTATCGCTTAAGAAGCTTTGGATTGCGCCAGTCAATTTTTTGACCAGGGGTAAATAGGGTTCTAGCACTTTCTCGATGTATTTCCTGACAAGCATCTTTAAGTACGAGTAAAATAGCAGCTAATAAGCCACCTGATTGCCCCCAAGTTTTACCATGAATATGGAATATCCAATCAAGTAAATCATCATAATTATTGCATTGCTCAAGGTCAATTTAATAAAAATTTTTTCCATTTTCTTCTATTTGAATAGTAAGATTGCTTTTTTTAAATTAGACACGAAAATCATCATTTACAACTCCATTTTTAAGTCTTTCACACCTCTCTAATTCAACTTTTTCACGCAATTCATCAAATGTATAAAGCTTGGATACGCCTGTATCATTCGTGCGCTTCATATACTGTACCTAAATTGTTTATAGTCACTAAATTTTACACCTAAGTTGCTGAAAAATTTACCCCCACCTAGTAATATCCAAGCAGGGGTAATATCTCTTAATGCACTAACTCAATTCCCCGCTTCGCTAAAGCTTGCGCTGTCAATCCATTAAACGCCATCAACTCACCAGCACTCGCTGTGGTTTCCCCACGCTTCCACGCGAAAGTATCGCGCTTGCAAGTACTTCTTAACATTATTGGTTCCAGCATCGCACTCGCACCACCAGTAACACCAATCAACGCATCACCTGCAAATAATTCCGCAAATTGTTCATCATCCAAAAAGCCACCATCAGGTTCAGAACAAGTATCCCAAGCTGTATCATCAGGACGATACAAACGACGGGGATTAATAACAGAAATTATCTTCACACCAAGACCTTCAGTTTCTAAGAAAGCAGCAGCTTCAAATACTGGCATTAATGTCATATCACCAATTACAGCAAAGACAACTTTCTTACTTCCACCTTGATTAGATTCAACTTCATGCAACAACACCGCACCATCGCATAACCCTTTCTGAGTTTGTTCAAAGGTGGTTCTAATTGGCAAAGGTGACTTACTCGCAGTAATCACAATTCCCTTATTTTTGGTTTTCAATGCCCAGTCATAACAAACTTGGATACTGTTAGCATCGGGTGGAAAAACTGGGAATACATTACCATTTCGCATCATCGAAGCAAAGTAAGCTTCAATTTCCGGACGTTGGTGAGTCCATCCGTTGCGTCCTTGCTCTAAAGCACCTGCTGTATATAAAGTAATTGTTGAGGGAGTAGGACGGCGCAATTCTGCCATTGCTTGAGTTACTGTTTGGAAAATTGGTAATCCGTTGATGGCAAAAGATTCATAAGAACACCACAAAGTTCTCGCACCCATCAACGATAAACCAACTGCTAAACCTGCACAAGCATCTTCACTTAAAGGTTCATAAACTTGTCCGTTTGGTGCTTGGTTGTATAAGTCATCTGTTGTCGGGTGGATAATCTTTAATGCTTGATTTATGTTGGCAATTCCTGATGCTTCATTTCCATCAGCGTTGGTGACGAGGAAATTTTTATCTTTCTGTCCAACTATTCCTACTAATCTTCCCATCGATGTTGTGGAAATTTTTGATTCGCCACCTACAGCATATTCTTCTAAAGGCAATTCGCCTAATTCTGGCAATTGTAATTCAAATTCTGTGACAACTGTTTTCGCAGCAGGTCCACCACCAGCGCGTTCAGCATTTGTTCGCACTAATTGCCAAGCTTCTGCTGATAATGCACGCCCTTGCAATGCACTTATAATATGAGGAGCGTCTAGCGTATCTTTAGGATATAAATTGTGTGATTTTGCTCCTCTGGCGTGAACTCCTGCACCTTTCAATTGTTTAATAATAAACACAGTAAGTTTACCGCCAAGTGCAGATTTAGCAGCTTTATCTATACCAGTTAATACGGCTTTGGTAAAAGCTAATCTTTGTTCAAACGAAAAGGCGGTACTATCAACATAATCGCCTGTTTGATTTTGGTCGTCAAAGTCTTTGGCATCGACTAATACAACTTCGGCAAAACCGTTACCTTGCCAGTATGCGATCATCTGTTCGTTGGTTTTCAGGGAAACCATGCTATGATGCTCCTGGCTGTAACCGTTCCATACCAACACTGGCAAGAAGTTGGTGACGCTGGGAAAAGCTGTATTGAAGTGTCCCATCGAACTGATGATGTAGGGTTCACCTAATCCACCATCCCCAACAGTGAAGGGAAACAGTTTATCTTGATGCAGCTTTGCAGCTGACATGGCAAAGTGTTGCCCTTGTCCCAAAGGTCCTGCGGGTGCGAGAATACCGGGAATGTAGCCGGAAAGGTGTCCTAAAAGTCCGTGCTTTTCGCGGAAGCGATCGCGCAATTCCTGCACCGTATATATCCCCATGTCCTCTAACGAGCGATCCAAGAACATCGCACTATAAAATCCAGGGGCGTGGTGTCCCACTTCCGTGATAATGTTCTTATGACCCAGCATGACCAACGCTGCATAAGCTTCCGCTTGCGAAGCAAATCCACCTGGGTGTCCAGAAGCTTTAGAACCAGTAATTTGTAACGTTAAATAACGTAAGGCATCAGCTGCAAGCAAAGTTTGATATACTGCCGCTGCATCTTCAGGATTGGCGATCGCTACTTTACCAGACTCTACAGCAGGTGTTCCCCCATAAGTTTCAAAATCTGGCAACGCTTCCCCAAAATATTGAATTCCCTCGCAAAAATCTGGAGACGCTGAAGTTGCCTTTGGTGTTGTTGCAGTCATGCTAAGTACCTTATAAATAAAAGGAGATGCTGTAAATGCTCATCCAAGTTAACAAGAATTTTACAACTTTCAGGTTGTAAAAATTTATTGCTATTACGCAACATAAAGATAATTAAATTCAATACAACTTCAACAAAATTAATTATTTTTAGTTTGTTAAACTGGCAGAACAGAATAAAAGCAGCAAACAAAATAAATGAACCTACCAAACGGTCCGCAATCACCTTCGTTCGTACAGACGCTGAAGTTCATTGTTAATCCTATGTCGTTTATGGAAGCCTGTGCTAAACGCTACGGAGATATCTTTACATTGCGGTTGAAAACTCCCGTAGTTATTGTCAGCAATCCCCAAGCAATACAGCAGATATTGACTAGCGATACAAAAGATTTTACAGCCCCATCGACGGTAAACAAGCCTTTTGAACCATTGATGGGCAAGCATTCTGTAATTATGGCAAGCGGTGATGCACACCGTCGTCAACGTCAATTATTGATGCCGCCGTTTCACGGTGATAGAATGCGAGTTTATGCCAATATCATCAGTAAAATCACTGATGAGGTAATGAGTCAGCAAGAAGTAGGCAAACCCTTCTGTGTGCGGGAGGCGATGCAAGCGATTACCATGCGGATTATAATGCAAGCTGTATTTGGATTGTATGAAGGCGATCGCGCTGCCGAAGTAGAAAAACTTCTCGGTTTAATTTTGTCAGCGGGAGGAAGTTCCCCCCTAAATGTTGCTTTTCTGATTTTCCCGTTTTTGCAACGCGATTTGGGTCCTTTTAGTTATTGGGGAAGCTTTCTCCGTCGCCGGGAAAGAGTTAACCAACTACTGTATGCCGAAATTAACGAACGGCGAGAACAACCAGATGCAACGCGATCAGATATTCTCAGCTTGCTGATGGCGGCGCGGGATGAGGCAGGTGAACCGATGACTAATGAAGAGTTAGGCGATGAGTTAATAACGCTGTTAAGTGCAGGTCATGAAACTACTGCTACTGCTTTGAGTTGGGCATTGTACTGGATTCACAAGCTGCCAGCAGTACGCTCAAGGTTACTAGAGGAACTTGATAGCATTGGTGAAAATCCGCACACTAACGCAATTATTAAGTTACCATATCTTAACGCTGTTTGCTGCGAAACTTTGCGAATTTACCCAGTGGCGCCACTAACTTTTCGCCGCGAGGTGAAAACGCCCGTCTCTTTATGTGGAAACGAACTTCAACCCGGTACAGAGGTGATGGGTTCAATTTATTTGACGCACCACCGGGAGGATTTATACCCAGAACCGAAGCGGTTTAAGCCTGAGCGCTTTTTGGAAAGGCAATTTTCTGCGTATGAATATCTGCCTTTTGGGGGAGGTGCTAGGCGCTGCATTGGTATGGCGTTTGCCCAGTTTGAAATGAAGGTGGTATTGGCGAAGATTCTTTCTAATTTGGATTTGGCGCTGGTTGATAATCGTGATGTGCGACCTAAGCGCCGTGGTTTGGTGACTGGTCCGGATCGCCCGATTCAAATGGTTGTTAAGGGTAAGCGTGAGGTTAAATATCCTGCTTTGTCATCTATCTCTGGTTGAGTTTTTAATTGGCAGGTTTTTGATATTGTTTGAAATGCGTTGTTCGGGTAGGCGATGCTTACCCGACAATATTTTTTTGAGAACGAACCGCAGAGGCGCAAAGAGCGCAGAGTTAAGAGAAGAGAGAAGTAATTGAAGTTTTATTATGACGTCTTTGTTACAAACGCTGCAATTAATTGCTAATCCGACGCGGTTTTTGGATGGGTGTGCTGTAAAATATGGGGATGTTTTTAGTGTCAGGGTTTTGGGGATAAATTCGCCGCCTGTGGTGTTTTTTAGTCATCCGGATGCAATTTCTGAATGTTTTGCGGTGCCGGCGAAGGAGTTGGATTTTCAGAAGGCAACTCATGTATTTAAGCCGCTGTTTGGGGAGAAGTCGATTGTTTTACAGGAGACGCGATCGCACAATCGTCAAAGACAGTTATTGATGCCGCCTTTTCATGGCGATCGCTTAAAATCTTACGGTGAATTAATTTGTCAAATTACTCAAGAAGTTATCAAAAATTGGAATGTTGGTACAGTAATATCTATGCAGAAAGTTATGCCAGATATTACTTTACGAATAATCTTACAAGTAGTGTTTGGTATTAGTCCGGGTGTACGTTACCAACAATTAAAAGAACAATTGACTTCTTTATTAGAAGATGTCACTAAACCTTTATATTCCAGCTTATTTTTCTTTCCCCCGTTGCAAAAGAATTTAGGTGCGTGGAGTCCTTGGGGAAATTATCTCATAAGACGAGAAGAAATAGACAAACTCATATATGCAGAAATTTCGGAAAGACGCTTAGAAAATGATGCAACGCGATCAGATATTCTCAGTTTATTGATGTCAGCGCGTGACGAAAATGGAGAGCAAATGACAGATGAAGAATTACGCGATCAATTAGTTTCGCTACTGTTATTAGGATATGAAACTACAGCAGCGGTGTTAGCGTGGGTATTTTATTTAATTCACGCGCATCCAGAGGTAAAAGATAAGTTAATACAAGAATTAAACGCAAGTGATACATCAAATCCGGAAGTTTTAGCGCAACTTCCTTACCTCACCGCTGTTTGCCAAGAAACACTGCGAATTTTTCCTATTGCCTTAATATGTACACCGCGAATGGTAAAAGATAAAGTGGAAATTGCCGGGGAAAAATATTCATCCGGGACAATTTTAGTACCCTGCATTTATTTAGCACATCGCCGCAGTCAAACTTATCCAGAACCAGAGAAATTTCAACCAGAAAGATTTATCAACTCTAAATTTTCCGCTTATGAATATCTACCTTTTGGCGGTGGTTATCGCGGTTGCATAGGTGCAGCATTTTCCATGTATGAAATGAAGTTAATAGTAGCTACAATATTGTCAAATTTTCAGCTAGCACTTACCGATAATCGTCCGGTACATCCAACGCGCCGAGGTATTACCATTGTTCCTAGTGGTGGTGTGCGAATGCAAGTTAGGGGTTAGGAGTTAAGAGTTAGGAGTTAGGAGTTAGGAGTTAGGAGTTAGGTAGAGACGTTCTGTGTGGAACGTCTGTACGAGGAGTTAGGAGTTAGAAGTCAACAGTCAATAGTCCCCCTTGTCCCCTTGTCCCCTTGTCCCCTTGTCCCCTTGTCCACGGACACGTTCCTTAACGGGGACGCCACATGCTTCAACGGAGGGAACCTCCCTTCGGGTTCGCCACTTCGACGGGACCCAAACCGACACCGCCGAGTGGACTCACCGCAACGCAGTGGCTTGGGAACCCCCGCACGGAAGTGTCCTCCCCTTGTCCTCCTTGTCCCCCTGTCCCCCTTGTCCCCCCTGTCCCCCCCTCTCCCCCTCCCCCCCTCTCCCTGTCTCCCCCTCCCCCCATCCCCCAAGTTGCATATTCCCTATTGCAGATACGCTTTTAGCTTGCCAGCGTCTAGATTAACGAGTAACAGCATACAAGGAGATTGGCAAGCCATGCACGACGAGCAACGCTTGGAAGAACAAGCGGTTAGCAAAGCAGCAGAAATGCAGATGTCTAGCCAATTGGATCGAGCAGATAAAATAGAAGTAGATGTGCAAAGCGATCTGTGGAAACTAATTCAAGGACAAGCGGATGGAGTTTCTTTTTCAGGTAAAGGACTCGTGGTGCAAAAAGATGTCCGCTTAGAAGAATTAGTACTGCAAACGGATAAAGTTGATATCAATCTCTTCAGCGCTCTTTTTGGCGAAGTTGAACTGAACCAACCAGTAAAAAGTATAGCTCGCGTTGTATTAAAAGAAGCAGATATTAACCGCGCTTTGACATCAAACTACATTCGCAGCAAAATCCCAACTTTTGATTTGAATGTAGATGGCGAAATTGTCAGTTTGAAGCCGCAAGAAATACAAATATTTTTACCTGGCGATGGCAAAATTAAATTTAATGGAACGGTATCAATACACGAAAAAGGTAATACTAACCAGTTAAGTTTCACGGCTATGGTTCGTCCACGCACGCAAACGCAACCAATAATGCTGGAAAGTTTCAATTGCACTGAAGGAAATGGCATTTCACTGGAAATAGTTACGGCATTAATGCAGAAGGTAAAAGAACTTGTGAACTTACCATATATCAAACTTGATGGTATGGCGTTCCAAATCAAAAATATGGAAGTCCAAAAGGAAAGCATAAAAACTTGGGTAGAAACTTATATTAAGCAAATACCTACAATGTGAAATGAAGACTTAATCCGCATAAACTAACGCAGAGGAATGTATTATACATTTACTTCTGCGTTTTTTTGTGCATTTGTATTGATACTCTGTTTTTGTTGACAATAAAAAGTGATTTATATAACTGCCGATTGATGTAATTTATTATTAACCTTTTGTAATATTAGAAGAGTTACTTAACTCAATATTGCAATTATGGAAACCTATGATGTAGTTATTATCGGTGCAGGACATAATGGGCTGGTTTGTGCAGCTTATCTGTTAAAAGCTGGTTATAGCGTATTGTTATTAGAAAAGCGTTCTGTTCCCGGTGGTGCAGCGACAACTGAAGAATGTATACCAGAAGCACCGGGTTTTAAATTTAATCTCTGCGCGATCGATCACGAATTTATTCACCTCGGTCCAGTTATTCAAGAATTAGAATTAGAAAAATATGGCTTGGAATATTTAGAATGCGATCCAGTTACATTTTGTCCGCATCCTGATGGCAAGTATTTCTTAGGACATAAGTCTTTAGAAAAGACTTGTGCAGAAATTGCTCGTTATAGTGAAAGAGATGCCAAAAAATATGCAGAATATACAAAATACTGGCAGCACGCGATCGGGGCAATGATTCCCATGTTCAATGCACCGCCAAAGTCAGTTTTAGATATTCTCGGCAACTATGACATCGCCAAGCTGAAAGATTTATTTTCTGTCATTGGTTCCCCATCGAAAACGCTGGACTTTGTTCGCACCATGCTAACCAGCGCTGAGGATATCCTCAACGAGTGGTTTGATTCAGAATTTCTCAAAGCACCCCTAGCAAGATTAGCATCAGAACTTGGTGCCCCACCATCGCAAAAAACGATCGCCATTGGTGCAATTATGATGGCAATGCGTCACGACCCTGGTATGGCTAGACCTCGCGGTGGTACTGGTGCATTGGTGCAAGCTTTGGTTAATTTAGTCACCAGCAAAGGCGGTGTTATTCTCACAGATCAGCACGTTGACAAAGTGATGATTGATGATAAAAAAGCTGTCGGTGTGCGGGTTACTGGTGGCAAAGAATATCGCGCTAAATATGGGGTAATTTCTAACATTGATGCCAAACGGTTATTTTTACAAATGACTGATAAAAGCGATATCGATGCAGTCGATTCAGACTTATGGGAAAGATTAGAACGCCGTATTGTTAATAATAATGAAACTATCCTAAAGATAGATTTAGCTTTAGATGAACCGCTACGTTTTGAACACCACGAACACAAAGATGAGTATTTGATTGGTTCAATCTTAATTGCAGATTCCGTGAGACACGTTGAACAAGCTCATAGTAAATGTAGCTTAGGAGAGATTCCCGATTCTGACCCATCGATGTATGTGGTGATGCCTAGCGCGTTAGATCCATCATTAGCACCACCAGGCAAACATACAGTCTGGATTGAGTTTTTTGCACCCTATCAAATCGCCGGCGCAGAAGGTACAGGTTTGAAAGGTACGGGTTGGACTGATGAATTGAAAAACAAAGTTGCTGATAGGGTAGTTGATAAATTGGCGCAGTATTCACCTAATGTGAAAAATGCCACTATTGCCCGTCGCGTCGAAAGTCCAGCAGAATTAGGTGAAAGATTGGGTGCATATAAAGGTAATTATTACCACATTGATATGACCCTAGATCAAATGATATTTTTCCGTCCTTTGCCAGAAATAGCGAATTACAAAACGCCAATTGATAATCTATTTTTGACTGGTGCGGGGACACATCCAGGTGGTTCAATTTCTGGGATGCCGGGACGCAATTGTGCGCGGGTATTCTTGCAGGCAAAGCATCCAATTACTCAGACTTTGAAGGATGCGCGGAATTCGATTCTGTCAACGTTTAAGATTAATTAGCAGTTGAAAAACCAGAAAATATACCAGTCCTAAATCATTCAGAAAAAACAAGAATCCCGGTTTTTCCAAAAAACCGGGATTCTCAGACTTTGGGAGTTTCTTTGTCGTACCATGCCCGATGTACAGTTAAAAGTTGTGTTTGATGTGACAGAGGATGGTTAAGGTAGAGAAGCGATCGCGTGGCATAAAATTAAGTCAATAAGAGAAATTTAAATGCCTTCACGCGATATTTACCACAACACTGTCAAAAATGCCCTACTCAAGGATGGATGGACGATTACTCACGATCCTCTAAGACTTGAGTGGGGTAAAAAAGATTTATATGTAGACTTGGGAGCAGAGCAACTCATCGCTGCCGAAAACGCAGAACGCAAGATAGCAGTCGAAATCAAAAGTGATGCCCTCTACCTTCTGCCTTAAAACCCATCACCAAAATTGCGCGATAATCCAAAAAAATCGTTTCCTAATACTGCCATCAAATGAAAATAAACTCAAAGCGCTCAAACACATTCGATTATTACGGCGTAGCAGCAGCTTTACTAACTGCTAGTGGCTGGAGTCTTGCAGGAATATTTATACGTTTATTACCTGATTTTTCTGCTTATTGTATTGTTGCAGGAAGGTTTACAGTAGCTCTTGTTGTTATGATGCCTTTGTTATGGCTTATTCAAAAAGACCGTATAACTTTTATTCGTTCGCTACAGTCTGCCGAGTATTGGCATATGAGTGTTATTGTTGTTGGTTGTTGCACTCTAGGCACTACTGCTTTCCAAATGGCACCAGTAGGAGAAGCAACTCTTTTGATGAGTACTGCGCCGTTGTTCGTAGTTGTCTATAAGCTTTTAAATCGAGAGAAGATTCAGAAAAATGAATTGTTAGGAATTTTATTTGCGGTTCTAGGCATTACTTTCATCCTGGTTCCCGAATTCTCTACTACCCAAACAGCTACCTTGCAACGTCTCTTGGGTGATGGACTGGCACTTCTCGTTGCATTATTGATGGCTTATTACGCTTTCAGATTTAGGCTGCTCAACCAACGTGGTCAAGCACCTGACGAGAAAATAGTTACACTTCTAACTCTTGCCTTAGGTAGCATAGTTTTATGGGCAGTAACAGCCGTCGTTCCTAACGCTATTAAAACAATTGTGTTAGACAAGCAAGTTTTAGTTGCATTTGCCGGACTAGGAATCATTTGTACTGCTATTCCAACATTAGGTTATGCAATAGCATCACGTCGTCTACCACCAATTCTTACTACCACAGTGTTACTGGTGGAACCTATATTTGCTGTCGTTTTTGCCTATCTAATCTTAAAAGAAGTTCCATCACCTCTACTTGTTCCTGGTGGCTTACTTGTGCTAGGTGGTCTAGTATTTATATCGAAAAGTAAGTAGAGGATTGGTTAAAACAAATCGGACTTGAATTAAAACCCAGTAAAACCAGAATTAGCCACACTGCGCGAGAAACTGAATGATGAACAAAGGTTTGAGCGGTAAACCGCTCACCCTTCGGGTTCTGAAGTCGCTCATGGGGGAGACCCCCAAGACCGCGCTGGCTCACTACGAACAATGCAGACGGACATCTTCTGTTTCTTCGTCGCACCATGCCCGATGTACAGTGAAAAATTGTGTTTGATGTGACAGAGGATACTTAAGTTGGAGAAGCGATCGCATGGCATAAAATTAAGTCAATAAGAGAAATTAAAATGCCTTCACGCGATATCTACCACAACACTGTCAAAAATGCCCTACTCAAAGATGGATGGACGATTACTCACGATCCTCTCAGACTTGAGTGGGGTAAAAAAGATTTATATGTTGACTTGGGTGCAGAGCAACTCATCGCTGCCGAAAACGCAGAACGCAAGATAGCTGTCGAAATCAAAAGTTTTGTTGGTCGTTCTGATATCGATGACTTAGAAAAAGCACTGGGACAGTACATTCTTTATTATGATATTCTTTCAGAACGAGAGCCAGAACGAGTGTTATACCTTGCTATTCGCAACGCAGTTTACACCGATCTGTTTGAAGAACCGATTGGTAAACTATTATTAAATAAAGGTCGTGTCAAGTTAATTGTATTTGACCCTCACACAGAGGTTATTCTCAAATGGATACCCTAGAAAGCTATCAGCAAATTATTGAGAAGATTCTTTCCGAGTATGCTGCTATTCCCTATGCATACGGTGAGATTAAAAGCGAAGTTGTTTTTGATAGTACAAATAACCGTTATTTACTGGTAAATGTGGGATGGGATGGAGAACGCAGGGTTCATGGTTGTATAGTTCATATTGACATCATCAATGGCAAAATCTGGATTCAGCGCGATGGAACTGAACATGGTATAGCCGATGACTTGACAAAAGCCGGAATTCCTAAAGACCACATTGTTTTAGGTTTTAGAGAACCTGAACTTAGGCAGTATACAGGATACGCTGTGGCATAAGGGTACTTTCGATCTTGATATGGGAATACTTTTAAATAGGGCTACTGCCTTTTTGTTTACCACAACACTGTCAAAAATGCCCTACTCAAGGATAGATGTACGATTACCCACGATTCTCTTAAACTTGAGTTGGGCAAAAAAAATTTATATGTTGACCTGCAAGCAGAGCAACTTCTAGCTGCTAAAAATGCAGAACGCAAAATAGCAGTTGAAATTAAAAGTTTGGTTGATCGTTCTAATATTGACGACTTGGAATAAATTATATCAAGTTCGGAGATTGCCGCGCAACGCTTGCAAGACGCGATCGCTCCACGCTCGTTGTGTGAGCAATGATGTTTTATAAGTGATTAACCTGACTTGATATTACAGAATCATTTTAAGTGCGGATGCTTTAAATTATTCTACTTATTAGTAACTTTAAAGTCTTGATGCGATGAAAACACTAACTACACTTTTTAGCGAAGAACGCAACCAACTCCAGACAGATATTGACAAAATAATCAGCGTCGAGCAGGTAGTTAAGCTGGTTCAGAACCGACTCGATAATTTTGAAAGAATTTACATCAGCGAGTTAAATGTCGCTCAAGTACGTTTGGCTTCGTTTTTTTTGGATACGCTGCGGCAGTCCATTGCCACTCTTGCTGCGGCTAACTTTCCTCAAGTCGCTCCCACAGAGCAAAAGCAAATTATTAACCAAACTACTAAGTTTTCCCCTAACAGGTTAATCCTAAAAGTGCTAAAGGCACTAATTTATATAGGCATTTTAGGTTCGTTATTTTCCTTAACTAAAACTGACCCTTTTGCATGGATGGCTATCTTGCTAACCTCTGTGCTTCTAGGGCTGGAAGTTGTGCTTCAACTCGAAAAAGACAAGTACGAAAACAATTCATCTGAGCTATTAAAATTACCCCAACCTATTCTACGGGTTGATAGCAAAGTCCTTTTAGATAACCTTGCCGATGCTCTCAACACGATTGACTTAGCTGTCGCTAGAGTAAAAGAAGAAAACAAAAATGAAGACGATCGCAGCATAGAAGAACTGCCAGAGTTATTGAATTTTATTCAAAGGCTAATGGGCGCATCAAAACTTGATAAACCAGAAATGACGATCGCACTAACGAAACTTCTGCCACAGATTTTAATGGAGCAGGGAATTCTTGCTCAAATTTACCGACCAAACGATGCCGATAGCGATCGCCAGTATTTTGACTTCGAGCCAAGTATCGACCCTAACAGCAAAGATTACGTGACTATAACTCCCGCTTTATTGAAAGGCGATCGCTTGCTCAGACGCGGACGGGTAATTGAGCCAGCATCCACCCCAATAACCGACAATAACAAACAATAAGAGTATGTCTATTTTAAAAACATTAGAAACAATCGGTTTTGATTTGGGACACGGTGAAACAGCTGTAGCTAAAGCTATAGTGGAAAGCATCGAACCCCCAGAGATGCTTGAAATTAATAATAAGAAAAACCAAATTACGGCTCTTGGTTGGCATCCCAAACTCGGTTATCTTGTCGGAGAACAAGCATTAATCCAAGCTGGTGTTACAAGCTTGAAAATTTCTTTCAAGCAAAAACCAAACAACGATCCAAAATATCGGGAAACAATTACCACTTTTCTAGCAACCTACTACCACCTTTTGAAAGAAAGCAAACAAATCGAAGGTGGAGAAAGTAACTATTTTTACGTTGGTTGCCCTTCAGGATGGTCTGTTAGCGAACGAGAAGAATACCAAAAGCTACTTCAAGAAGCTGGCATTCCCCAGTTGAATGTTGTACCGGAATCGCGGGCTGCTTTTATGCAAGCCAAGGAAGCCGGTAAGCTGGAGTATGACAAACTCAAATCATCAGTGCTAATTGTCGATATTGGTTCTTCGACCACAGATTTTACCTTGGTTAAGAGCTTACACGAAGTCCCGATAGATTTCGGGAGTAACGCTTTGGGAGCATCTTTAATTGACAAGGCTATTTTTGCCCGCACTGTTGCCAAACACGAGCAATCATCCTTACTAGAAAAAGTATTTGCCCAATATCCACATCATCAAGCTCGTTGTGAACTTGCTTGCCGCAAAGCTAAGGAAGATTACTTTTCTAATGAACAGCTATACAGCGACCCTGAATCTTTTGCGCGTGGCTTCGAGTCTATTAACGAACAAATTTATTTTATTCCCCAAGTTAATAAATTTATTATGGAGGAAATATTGAACCAACCTTTACCCCAATTAAAACAAAAAAGTTGGATTCAGTCATTCAAAGAAGCTGTCAGCGAGGCAAAAGAAAAGCTGGATAAACAAGACATCGTGCCGAAACTTGTGCTGATGACTGGGGGTGCATCCCGCATGAAGTTTACGCACCAAATTTGTCAAGAAATGTTTAGCGAACCAGAAACGCTTCTTCGACCCGATCCGGAACCAGAACGGTGTATTGCGCTGGGTTTAGCGCGAGTAGGACGATGGGATCTGCGTGCCACTGCCTTCAAACAAGAAGTCAACAAATTGTTTGACGGAAACTTGCTCAAAGGTCTGATTTCAAAACATATCCCGGAGTTAATTCAATCGTTAACTAAGCCGTTAGCAGATGATTTGATTGAAAACGCAGTTAAACAAAATTTAAAAGACTGGCAGAAAAACAAAGTACGGACATTAGCCGATTTGGAAACATCTATGAAGAGTCGGGCAGAGCAGTGGTTAATAAGCGATCGCGTTCAGCAGATAATTAACAATCAATGCACTTCTTGGTTTAACAATAAAATCCAACCCGACTTAGCCGCAGAAACCGACCCAATATGTCGAAAGTATCAGATACCTAGAAGCAGTTTAAGATTTGAGGATAGTATTGATCCAACTTTTGTCAACCCAGAATTACGAATTGGAGATGCTATCCTTGCCGACACAGTGGCATTTATCGTCAATGTAGTAATTGGTGGAGGCACTATCGCTAGCATCATCACTCTAATACTAACCGGACACTTGACTTTGCCGATTGCACTGGTATATGGAGCTTCAGTGATGGCAGCAGGAATGGAGCTAAATCGCAAAAGTGTCAAAGAGGCAATTAAGACAAATGTTGATGTCCCCAGTTGGATGCGTTCTACTTTTTTGAGCGACAGGAAAATTGACGATATGTGCGTTTCAATAAAGCCTGAGTTAGAGAAGGTTCTTCGAGAACAACTGACAGCGAATCAAGAGGCTTTTGACCAACTGATTGAGAAAGTTGGGCAAAAACTGCAAAAAGCTCTTTCCACGAAGGTTGAAGAGGCAATAATTCTGATTCAATAGCGGTGATGCGGTTGTCTGGCATCTTTTTAATTTGCAGTGCAAACTTGATAAATTATAGGAGGCTGAGTAAGGTAATAACTAAAAACGAACTGGGAGTGACATACTCCTACACTGATGCTGACGCATACAGTGTAGGCTTCTCAGTGACCCCTGCTATTGCATCGGGCGTAGCCTGAGATTTAAGAACGGAATGCCCTACCGCTCTGTGTTTGATATTAATCGCTGCGTTGTGGTCACGATCTAGCGTTAGTCCGCATTTAGGACAGATATGAAGTCTATCCTTCAATTGTTTCGGAACTTTCGTACCGCATCTAGAGCAGTTTTGAGAAGTGCCGTTTGGATTCACAGCAATGGCAAGCAATCCGGCTCTTTCAGCCTTGATTGAGAGAATTTGCAGGAATTGACCCCATCCAGCATCGTGAGTAGATTTTGCGAGTCTGGTTCTCGCAATACCTTTGATGTTTAGCTTTTCATGTGCAACATGCTTCTCTTGAGATAAAAGCTTTTTCGCTGTTTTGTAGTGAAAATCTTTGCGTTGATTCGAGACTTTCAGATGCGCCTTACCGACTCGTTTAATCGCTTTCTTGCGACGGTTAGACCCCTTCTTCTTACGAGACAATCCACGCTGCAACCGTTTCAACTGTTTTTCTGCTTTGCGGTAGTGCTGAGGAATGGCAACCTCTTTTCCGGAATCATCGACTAGGAACGACTTCAACCCCATATCAATCCCGATGGTATTGTCCATTTCTGGAGTATCAGGAGTGAGAGCAGGAACGGATGGGTCTTCGAGGCTTAACACAACGTACCAACCATCTACTTTACGGGTAATAGTGGCAGTCTTGATCTTGAATCCATCCGGCAAGGGACGGTGCTGGATCAGCTTCACCAAACCGATTTTCGGCAGCTTGATCAAATTGCCTTGAATGCAATCCTGTTTCATCTGAGGGAAGGTGAATGAGCGATAGCGCCCAATTCCCTTAAACCTTGGCTTCCCCGATTTCTTGCCGTTGCAGTCTCCTTTCAGCCATCGGTCAAAGGTCTTTTTCACTCGCTCAACACAATCCTGAAGCACTTGAGAATGAATCTGTTTGTACTCAGAAAACAACGCTTTTGAGTTGACCAAATCGCGCTTCTGAAAATAGAAATCGGGATTCTCTCGCAATTTTGGCAAGTAGCAGATTAACGGACAAGCGTTGATTTCACAGCGATTCTGTTCATACCAAGAAAACCGCTCACCTAAACGATAGTTGTACTGCCTACGCAACAATTCCAACCAATCACCCATTAAGGTGATTTGGTCGTAACTAGGACGTAAACGATACTGGTAAGCGGTTCTCACTTGAAAAATTTAATTAGTGTTACTGTCTGAGTATACACCAATAAACAAAAGATTCCGCATGAAAAATGATTTTGTTTCTAGAGGTCGCTCTGTCTCTGACTTAAAAGCTCATTTAGTGCTGACAACAAAATACCGAAGAAAGCTGTTCACCAAAAAAATGCTAGATCGATTGTACGAAATCTTTGAAGACTTACTTGAAAAGTGGGAGTGCAAAGTTATCGAATTTAACGGTGAAGAAAACCATGTTCATTTACTGTTTCAATACCATCCAGGGGTTGAACTGAGTAAGTTGGTCAATAACATCAAAACCGTAACCAGTCGCCGTCTACGGTCGGAATTTGAAAGTAGAGTCGATGAGTTCTATCACAAAGATGTTTTATGGAATGGCTCTTACTTCATTGCGTCCTGTGGCGGGGTTACGGTTTCAGCACTGAAGCGGTACATCGAAAATCAAGATTCTCCGTCTTGATGCCTGAAAGATGGTTAATTGCGGTGCTGGTATCTTCTCGCGTCGAACATAATTCAGATACCGCACCGCAATTAACGCGCCATTCATCTCACGCCAAATCAGAGATTATGGACGTGAGGCTTCTGTCTTATCAAGCTAAAGATCGCCTACAAAACGGTTTATCAGCTTGTGCGCTATTATAACGGTGCCAAACTAAGTTGCCATAGTTACACGCCTGAGTAGGGTGCTAGGGCTAAAGTTTTCGTTACTTCGGCAAGGAGAAAGCGATCGCAGAGGTTAAATAGTTCTACCTCGGTCTGTGTCTGTCGCATCAGCCGCAGGAAATGACCTTCAGCGTCAACACTCAGGGCAATGTAGTTGAGGAACATTTTCAGGTAGCCTACACGCGATCGCACTGGAAACTTTGCCGCTGTAGGGGTTTGCCATAAACGATCAATATAGTTGCGTACCTCTACTAAAGGAACGGGTGCGATCGGCTCGGACTGCAAAGCCTGCCGAATTTGATTAAAAATCCAAGGATTCCCGATCGCCCAGCGTCCCACCATCACACCTGCCGCACCCGTTTGAGAAAGCACTTCAAGGGCAGTTTTCGCAGAGTCGATATTACCATTGGCAAGCACTGGACAATGAACCCGTCTGACCGCTTCAGCAATCAAATCATATTTCACTACCCCGTGGTACATATCTTTCACCGTGCGACCATGCAAACTCAGCAAATCAATGCTGTGGCGATTGATGATATCTAGAATTTCATAAAAGGTATCTGTATTTTCAAAGCCAACGCGCATCTTGACCGTCAAAGGGCGATCGTTCACAGCAGAACGCAGTTCTCCCAAAATCCGATCCACTTTTTCCGGTGAAAGCAGCAATCCACCCCCAACATTTTTGCGATAAATTCTAGGTGCTGGACAGCCCATGTTCAAGTCAACTCCAGCGATATTATAGCGGCAGAGTTCCCGTGCTGTTCTTACTAAGTCTGGAATGCTTTCGCCAATCATTTGAGCAAAAACGGGGCGACCCGTGTCGTTTTCGGTGATTGCTGCCAGAATGTTACGATTGAGTCGTGAGGTATCATTCACGCGGAAATACTCGGTGAAGAAGTAGTCAGGACTGCCGTAGTGGGCAATGACCTTCATAAACCAGAGGTTTGTCACATCCTGCATCGGGGAGTAATCTAAACGCCATAGACCGTAACAAGTCGTAGCAATACGGACTCCCCCAGACCACTCCTTAAGCAAGAGTAGCTGTTATCTCTAAGCGTTAAAGTTCGTACCTTGGGGTGTCGAGCAG
>JAESGF010000151.1_pt1 | contig 54783 bp, 56 predicted proteins | sample 9269621 | NCBI WGS metagenome assembly JAESGF01 (sample SAMN14515066, study PRJNA621663) | algae metagenome | isolation source: Tolypothrix carrinoi HA7290-LM1 and co-occurring heterotrophs from dry rock... | place: USA: Makauwahi cave, Kauai, Hawaii | collected 2011-01-06
AATTGAAGACTTGCTTGATACTTTGCCGGAACCACTAAAAGAAAATATCACGGCGCTTGGTTAACCCTGCATCGTAGCTTTCATCCCCTGGCTAAAGCCAAGGGGTTTTCAGCATACCTCTTATAATGTCAGCTGGTCTGTGCCCATCAAACCGTTTACCTGGTCAACGTACTGTTTGATAGTATCTCTAGGCTGGGGCGAACCATCACCAAATTTGCTGAGTACTCCGTCAATTACTGCAAGGTCTTGTTGGTCATCTTTGATAAAGTCGTTAAAGCGATCGCTAATTTCACTATCGCTGCTCAAAGCAGGCGTTAATTTCTGTTCAGTAGCAATCAATAACTCTTGTAGCGCTTTCAAATCTGCCAGTTCCCTAGCGATCGCGCTACGCTTTGTATCATCCAAAGCTACAACCATGATTGACTTTCCTCAAATAATAAGCGAGCAAGATTAATATCTCACGGTTATTTGTTATTTCCCTCTTTCTTGAGATACATTATCAATTATTTGCTTTTTATTGCTATGAGCCAAATTACAGGGTTAGCGGATGCAGTATTGTTAAATGAAAGCCGTGTCTAGTTTCCGGTTTCAAATACCGCTCCTGTAAGGGTTGCCACTGCTGCCACAATTTATAACGATTTTCTGCTAATAAATTTGCAAAAGTGGGAAGTTTAGTTTCAATTTCTGACTCGAAGACATCCGTCAGCCACTCGCCTAAGACTACACTATCTTGAATTGAACCCAAGATGTCTTGAATGTTTTTAACATCTGCTACATAAACTGAGTAAGATTCAGCGTATAACTCAGTAAATAACTCCATCTGATAGCGCACGCGCTTGGCTTGTTTACGCAATGTATGCAGCATTTCGCCATTAGTTGCCAATTCTTTCTCTATCTTCTGGGCTTTTAAACCTTTAGGAATGACAACTTTTGCATTTTCTACTTGCGTTCCCACTAACCAACCCGGATCTAGCAATAAACTACTCACTTCCGGCAAAAGTAAATCCGGTAGCAATTCTTGCATAGGCAAAGATGCTACAGGTAGATAAGTTGGGTTTTCCAACCACTCGTTCATTCCCTGTTTTAGAGACTTATAATGCTCATCTTTAAATGTTGCTTGCACTCCTTCTAACGCATCTTCGCGTTGTTTAGATAAAGCATCGAAAGCTGTTTGCAGAGATTTTTGTTCTTTATGCGGTAAATTTGGACGGTAAGTGTTTTCCAAAGATTCTTTGAGTACATCCAAATCTCGCAACGTACCAAGACGACGGGCAATTTTGCCAATATTTTTATCACTTACTGGCTTAGATAAATCTAAAGCTAGCCCAAATCTGCTGACTGCTGTGCGTAAACGACGCATCCCTACTCGCATTTGATGCAGAGCTTCTGGATCTTCGTCTTTCTTAACAGTTTTTTCCCACTTTAAGGTTTTCTTAAAGTGTTTTTTCATTGCTTCGTGAGCATAGTCACCTAGCGTTTTTAGTTTGGCTTGTGCAACTAATTCCATAATATTATTGGTATGAATTTGATAGCAACAACTGCTTAATTAGATTTTTGTATGATAACACTAATTACAATTTTATCTCTCTTTTTTGCAGATTTTTATCTAATTGATTTCAACGGCATTATTCTAACTTTTGATGCTTGTTTGTCTTTTATAAGAATGTTAATTATCACATTTTTTTCATATTAAGTTATAAATGTTTTTAGAGTAACATATAAACTTAATAAATATTATTTTAGCTGGAAAAACTGGATAAACGTTATACTTGCTGTCATTATTTTTAATACTAAAGTATGATAAAACACATAATAATAACAATATATTACACGATAGGAGCAAAGGTAAAATGGATAACTCATATTTACTAAGTCAAGTATCCTTAACTTTTACTGACGGTTTTAAAGAATACAGAGAAGACCTTTCCGCAGTGCTGCTGACTCCAGAAAAGCATTTGTGGTTGGGTTCAGATGAAACCTCGACTATTGAGCGTCTTTCTTTGGTTGATGGCGATAATTTTGCAAATCACGATCGCTATCGAGTGGCAGAATTTATAGATTTACCGGCATCAGAAGAAAAAGAAATTGACATTGAAGGACTTGCCTACACCGATTATTATCTTTGGTTAACAGGTTCCCATAGCTACAAACGCAAAAAGCCTAAATCTGATAAATCAGATGAAAAAAACATTGAAAGACTGGCAAAAATTGACACAGAACCTAATCGTTATATTCTGGGAAGAATTCCGCTTGTGGACGGTAAGTTATTTGAGTCATGCCCGCACCCGCAAAATCCAGATATATTGTTAAGTGCCGCCAAGCTGGAAATAACTCCGACAGGAAACTTGTTAATGGCAGCTTTAGCAGACGATCCTCATTTAGGCTTTTTTGTGAAAGCAGCAATTCCGGGGAAAGATAATGGCTTTGATGTGGAAGGGATAGCTGTCTGTCAAAAGCGAGTTTTTATCGGTTTGCGCGGTCCGGTTTTGCGTGGTTGGGCGGTGATGCTGGAAGTAGAATTAGAAACATCTACCCCCAAAATCATGACACTGCGGGAAATTGGTAAAGAGGGAAAGTCATATAAAAAGCATTTTCTCTTTTTGAATGGTTTGGGAATTCGGGATATGCATCTTGATGGTGAGGATTTGTTGATTTTAGCCGGACCAACAATGGATTTAGATGGACCGGTGCAACTTTATCGTTTGCGAAATGCTGTGAATTTAACAGAAAATACACTTCATTATCCAGAGTTTCTGCAAGATATTCCTTATGGAAACAGAATTGAACACGCTGAAGGCTTTACGTTATTTCAAGATGTAACTGGGATACCTTCTGTATTGGTGGTTTATGACTCGCCGGCAAAAACTCGGTTGTTTGGTGATGGTGGTGTGATGGCTGATGTGTTTCGTCTGAGTTAAAGGTTGGTTGAGATTGCTTGGACGGGACAGGTGGGTATACATTGTTCGCAGACGATGCAACGCGATCGCGTAAATGTCAGTTTATATGTTTCCGGGTTCAGGGTAAGCGCTTCGGTGGGACAAACTCCCGTACACAAACCACAATCAACACAAACATCTTCATCGATCGCTATTTCGCCTAAACTGAGGGAAACGTTAATATTTTGCGATCGCATCCACTCTATTGCCGCATCTAGCTGATCTATGTCCCCTGAAAGTTCAACTACAAGTTTACCAATTTGATTTGGGGCAACTTGAGCGCGGATAATATTTGCAGCGACGTTGAATTCTTTCGCCAGTCTATAGGTTACTGGCATTTGTACAGCGCGTTTGGGAAAGGTGAGGGTAACTCTTTTTTTCACAGATTTGTCAGAGGGTTTTATCTGTTGTAGCGTAGTGGGTTGAGCGTAGGAACCGCCAAGACAGAAAAAGGTAAACTAAAGAAGATGCAACTTAATAAGATTTAATAAATTTGTTATGAGTACAGATTCGCCTATATCTTCTCAAAAGCCAGAAACTACAGCGGGGACACGCTTAAGAAATTTTGCGATCGCAATGGTAGCGATCGCCCTGAGTGTTGCCTTATTTTTAGGATTGCGAACTCAAACACCCGAAGCAAGTCTTGCAAAGTTAGATGAAGGGTCTACACCATTAGAATTAGCTTTGACAAACGGCAAGCCAACGCTGATGGAGTTTTATGCAGATTGGTGTACTGTTTGCCAAAAAATGGCACCAGATATGCAACAGTTCGAGACGCAATATGCTGACAAAGTTAATTTTGTCATGCTGAATGTAGATAATACCAAATGGCTGCCGGAGATGTTGAAGTATCGGGTGGATGGAATTCCCCATTTTGTTTTTTTGGGTAAAGATGGGGAAACAATCGCCCAGGCGATCGGCGATCTACCGCGTACAATTATGGGAAGTAATTTAGAAGCCTTGGCTACTGGTTCATCTTTGCCTTATGCTCAAGCAAGCGGACAAGTTTCCAAATTTTCCGCACCAGTTAAACCAACAAGTAGTAAAGACGATCCTCGCCTCCACAGTAGCCAAGTTGTAAATTAGCAGAAATTCTTAATTCCTAAGTTTGGTTTTCATACCATTTCTCTATGAGCCTGCATTTAATTTAGGTTCGACGAAGAATAGCTAGGCGATCGCAGCGGGGGCAATCGCCTAGCTATTAAGGCTGATACTTACTGGTGTCGCGTACTTGTAGTGGTAGTTGTGGGTTAGATTGGTGTGACATTAACGGCGGCCGGTCCTTTCTGACCGTCTTGAATCTCAAACTCGACTGATTGACCTTCCGCAAGGGTCTTAAAGCCATTGCCTTGTATGGCAGAAAAATGTACGAAAACGTCTTTACTCCCATCTGCTGGTGTTATGAAGCCAAACCCTTTCGCTTCATTAAACCACTTTACTTGACCTTTCATCTTGGTGGCTACGGCGTATGATGGTGCGCTGATACCTATAACAAGCACAGCAACCAGAGCCACTACAATTATTAATCGACGTACTAAGCGAGACATTTTTTGCTGAAATAGTACACTCATTACAAATTCCTTTGTCTTGTAAGGATTGATCTAGCGTCATATTAGCATGACCTTCTGCCCTCTGCCTTCGCCATCACCAAATGCCAAGACCCTTAATTTAGCCCACGCAGGTAAGCTCTGTACGTGATTGCAATGGTAGCGATCGCCCTGAGTGTTGCCTTATTTTTAGGATTGCGAACTCAAACGTCAGAAGCAACTCTTGTGAAGTTAGATGAAGCGTCTACACCATTAGAATTAGCTTTGACGAATGGCAAGCCAACGCTGATGGAGTTTTATGCTGATTGGTGTACTGTTTGTCAGAAAATGGCACCAGATATGCAACAGTTGGAGACGCAATATGCTGACAAAGTTAATTTTGTCATGCTGAATGTAGATAATACCAAATGGCTGCCGGAGATGTTGAAGTATCGGGTGGATGGAATTCCCCATTTTGTTTTTTTGGGTAAAGATGGGGAAACAATCGCCCAGGCGATCGGCGATCTACCGCGTACAATTATGGGAAGTAATTTAGAAGCCTTGGTTACTGGTTCATCTTTGCCTTATGCTCAAGCAAGCGGACAAGTTTCCAAATTTTCTGCACCAGTCGCACCAACAAGTAGTAAAGACGATCCTCGGCTTCATAGTAGCCAAGTTGTAAATTAACGTGAGTTCGGCAAACCTCAAAGTATAGCAAAAAGTTTGAGCGGAAGTTACGATCGCTCAAACTTTTATGCGTTAGGTAATTATGAATTATTAAGGAATTCGACCTTTACATGGTGAAATAATATAGCAATCCGAAACGAGACATCTAGTCAAATTATGAATAGACCACAAGCGATCGCCACTGTATTCTTAAGCATCTGTACCGTACTGCTAACAGCTTGCAGTGGTAGTAACACTGGGACAAATGCCAATAATACTACCAGCAGTACGACCAAAACTACATCGAGCGCTATTCCCATCGGTGTCGCCTTTGCCCAGACTAGCAACGTTGCCTTACTTGGTCAAGAGGGAGCCGCAGGAGCAAAAATTGCCGAAAAGTATTTTAATGAGAAAGGTGGCGTAAATGGTACACCAATTAAATTAATTTTTCAAGATACTAGCGGTGATGAAGCCGGAGCAATTAACGCTTTTCAAACTTTAATTAACAAAGATAAAGTTGTCGGTATTATTGGACCGACTTTATCACAGCAAGGATTTAGCACTGGTCCGGTTGCAGAACGTGCTAAAGTTCCAGTAGTAGCTGCATCGAATACAGCATCAGGAATACCTGAATTAGGCGATTATATTTCTCGTGTTTCTGCACCTGCTTTTAAAGTCGCTCCTAATTCTGTCAAAGCTGCATTAAAACAGAATCCACAAATTAAAAAAGTTGCTTTTTTCTACGCTCAAAATGACGCTTTTAATAAATCAGAAACAGAAATTTTTCAGAAAACAGTTAAGGAACAAGGTTTAGAAATAGTCACGGTGCAAAAGTTCCAAACTACTGATACTGATTTTCAAAGTCAAGCGACTAATGCAATTAATTTAAAGCCAGATTTAGCGATTATTTCTGGTTTAGCTGCTGATGGTGGGAACTTAGTGCGACAATTGCGCGAACTCGGTTATAAAGGCTTAATTATTGGTGGTAATGGGTTGAATTCATCTAATGTATTATCAGTTTGTAAAGCGCTATGTGATGGAGTGATGATTGCTCAAGCTTACAGTCCAGACCATTCTAATGAGATTAACAAATTTTTTCGTCAAGCATATCTTGACCAATACAAAAAAGAACCTCCTCAATTTACCGCTCAAGCTTTTACCGCAGTACAGGTTTATGTAGAAGCACTCAAGGCTTTAGATAATAAGAGCAAAGTTAATAAATTACAACTACCGCAATTACGAACAGAATTAAATAAGCAGATCCTAGCTGGAAAGTATGACACACCATTGGGTGAAATTTCTTTTACCCCCATAGGTGAAGTAGTCCAGAAAGATTTTTATGTTGCCCAAATCAAAATGGATAAAGATGGTAAAAATGGAAAATTCACCTTCATTAAATAGTCAATCTATCCGCTTGAGTAAAAATTACCAATAAACTCATAAATCAGTTCAGCAAATGGATATAACTTTCGTTTTGCAGCAATTATTAAATGGGTTATCCATTGGCAGTGTATACGCAATTTTTGCCTTGGGATATACCTTAGTTTATTCAATTTTGGGCATCATTAATTTAGCGCACGGGGCAATTTTTACCTTGGGTGCATATTTTACTTATGCACTCATGGGTGGTAATTTTGGCTTTAGTGGCTTATTAGCTAATGCAGTTTTACCTGTAAAATTGCCTTTTGCTATTTCTTTGATTTTAAGTAGTATTTTGGCAGGTTTAATCGGGATAATAATGGAACGCATCGCTTTTAAACCACTACGACGTAAAGGTTCTGACCCATTGCTGACAGTTGTTTCTAGCTTGGGTGTAGCGGTGGTAATTGTTAATTTGATTCAATATTTAGTAGGTGCAGAAAGTTACACTTTTCCGGCAGATACTTTTGGTAATTTACCCGCAGCAATTAACTTTGGCACTGTAGAGAAACCGATTCCTATCCGCAGCGTGCAATTGGTAATTTTTGCCGTTTCTATGTTAATTGTTTTGATTCTTACTTATTTTATTAATTCTACAAAATATGGGAAAGCAATGCAAGCGATCGCTGAAGATCAAGTGACTGCGAGTTTATTAGGAATTAACACAGATAAATTTATTATTCTCACCTTTTTTATCAGTAGTTTATTAGCAGGACTAGCAGGTAGTTTAGTTGCTTCTAGTGTCAGTATTGCTGGTCCATATTTCGGGATTGGTTTTGGTTTACGGGGTTTAGCAGTCATAGTTTTAGGTGGTTTAGGAAGTATTCCGGGTGCAGTTTTAGGAGGTTTAGTTATTGGTGTAATTGAAGCCTTAGTTCCATCGGAATATTCTGGTTATAAAGATGCTGTGGCTTTTGGCATATTATTTATCATGCTGTTAGTTAGACCTGAAGGTTTGCTCGGAAAGAAGTTTATTCAGAAAGTATAAAAATTAAATGAATGATTTTTTTTCAACTTACGGTTCTTTAATTGTCTCAATGGTCTTAGGTTCACTGGTTGGATTATCATTATACTTACCATTAATGACTGGACAGTTATCTTTAGCGAGTCCAGGATTTTATGCTTTAGGTGGCTATATTGCCGCAATTTTATCTACTAAAGTATTCATCTCTAAGAGTAATTTATTCCCAATTCATTTCTTATTATTGGAAATGTTAATTGCTGGAATTATTTCTGGTTTCTTGGGTATCGCTGTCGGGATTCCGGCTTTAAGATTAAGAGGAATATATTTAGCGATCGCGACTATTGCCTTTGTCGAAGTTTTGCGCGTCATCTCCCTGAATTTAGACATTACAGGTGGTGCAGTTGGTATTTTTGGTATTCCTCAACCTTTTGAAACTCAAATAGAATATCTCTGGATAGCACTTCCATTATTAATTATAAGTATGATGCTATTTTATCGCTTAGAACAAATTCGTGTTGGTAGGGCTTTTCTGGCAATTAGAGAAGATGAATTAGCAGCAGGGGCAATGGGAATTAACCCGACATATTATAAGGTATTAGCATTTACTTTGGGTTCAATTCTTGCGGGAATTGTTGGTGCAATTAGCGCTCATTTTCTCAATACTTGGAATGCGCGTCAAGGTACATTTGATGCTAGTATTATTTATTTAACTTTTGTCTTAATAGGTGGTTCGAGAAGTTTTTTAGGTGCTGTATTAGGAGGAATGGTTTTTACAGCTTTACCAGAAGTTTTAAGGAATTTAGCTGATACAGGTGGTTTACCTGATTGGTTATCTCACTTTTTACGTGATGGTAGATTGATTATTTTTGGATTGTTAATTGTGATTGGGACAATATTTTTTCCGCAAGGTTTAGTAACTCCTGATATATTCAAAAAATTAACTAAAGTTAAACGTAGTTAAATATGCAATTATCTCCAAAAACTACAATTATTTTAGAAGCAAAACAACTAACTCGTCGTTTTGGTGGTTTAGTAGCAGTGAATAATGTTTCTTTTGCAGTTAAGAAACATGAAATATTCGGTTTAATTGGTCCCAATGGTGCTGGAAAAACTACTCTGTTTAATTTAATTACCGCTTTAATTCCTTTTTCTAGCGGTGAATTAATTTATGCAGGTAAAGTTATTTCCCAATTGAAACCGCATCAAATAGCAGGTTTAGGTATTGCCAGAACTTTTCAAAATATTCGCTTATTCGGAGAATTATCGGCTTTAGAAAATGTAATTATTGCCCGTCATTTGCATACCCAAAGCAATATAATTACAGGTGTTTTAGGTTTACCGCTGGCAGCGAGGGAAGAGGAAAATAGCAGAGAAAAAGCGTTAGCATTATTAGAGTTGATTGGATTAAGCGATCGCACCGAAGAAAAAGCCAAAAATTTCGCTTATGGTGACCAGCGTCGCTTGGAAATAGCTCGCGCTTTAGCCTTAGAACCGCAAATTTTATTGTTAGATGAACCTGCTGCGGGAATGAACCCTAATGAGAAACATCAATTAAGTGAATTTATCCGCGATCTGCGCGATCGCTTTAATTTAACAATCATCTTGATTGAGCATCATGTACCATTAGTAATGGGATTATGCGATCGCATTGCCGTCTTAGATTTTGGACAATTAATTGCTTTAGGTGAACCATCTGTAGTCAGAAACGATCCAGCCGTAATTGAAGCATATTTAGGAGATTAATAAGGAATTAAACCGCAAATGAATCCCGATAAACACCAAGTAATAGATGAAATTATATTACAATTGCAAGACTTAGATGTAAGTTATGGCGGTATTAAAGCACTAAAAAAAATTAATTTAACTATCAAAAAAGGTGAAGTAGTTACCCTAATAGGTGCTAATGGTGCTGGTAAGACTACTACTTTGAGAGCTATTTCTAAAATAGTTAATCCTCAAAGTGGTAACATTATTTATAATGGACGCAATATTACTCGTCGTCAGGCTCATGAAGTTGTCAAATTGGGTATTGCTCATTGTCCCGAAGGACGTAGGGTTTTAGCCAAACAAACAGTTCTTGATAACTTCATGTTAGGAGCTTATATTCGTGACGATCGAGAAATCAAAGCAGATATTAACAAGCAATTTGATTTATTTCCTCGGTTAGCGCAAAGACGCAATCAACTAGCAGGAACTTTAAGCGGTGGTGAACAACAAATGTTAGCTATATCCCGTGCTTTAATGAGTAGACCAAAACTTTTACTTTTAGACGAACCGAGTTTAGGTTTAGCACCTGCGATCATCAAGGAAATTTTTGCAATTATTCAAAATTTGCGGAAAACAGGTGTGACAATATTATTAGTTGAACAAAACGCAAATCTCGCTTTGCAAATCGCAGATAGCGGTTATGTTTTAGAAGCTGGTTCTATTACTTTAACAGGTGCAGCATCAGAATTAATTAGTGATGAAAGAGTCAAACAAGCCTATTTAGGTTAAAAATTTGTAGAGACGTTCCAATGGAACGTCTCTACGATAGTTGCGGTCTTTTTATTAGTGCATGACGTGATATAATTCATAACTCCTCAGTGGAGTGAAGCGACTCCAAAACCCCACTGCGGATTATCAGTTGAGGCCACATCAACAAGAAGAAGCCCATCCAAGTTAATATAGGCACTGAGACGAGAACTGTTAGCCAGATAATTTTAAATATTATCCAGCTACCACTAATCAGCGTCACACCTGTTAAAAGAATAGACCAAGGCTGACACCACCAAGGTTTGTAGTTCCAAGGACTGATAGGTTTTTGTTCAGACATGTGAATTAAGGTAATACAAATAGTCCTTTTACAAGTTGTAGCGTAAAAGCAGGATAAATGCGATGCCGAGTACTTAACCATTGCGGAACGCCTTCTTTAGAGGTTGTTTGAAAAGTGGTTAGCCGTGATTTTAGGCACTCGTTGATCCCCCCTACCCCCCTTTCCAAGGGGAGCCACTGCGTTGCGGAGCCAGCGCTGTGCGGAGGTTCCCTCCGTTGAGGCGACTGGCGTGGGGTTTCCCCCGTTGTAGCAAGTGGCGTGGGAATTAGAATCAAAGTCCCCCTTTTCAAGGGGAGCCACTGCGCTATCGCGGCTAGAAGCGACAGTCACGCATGTGGCGTGGATAATGGGGGATCTAAAACTATTTGATACATCATTAAGGACTTTTCAAACATCCTCTAAATCACAATTGCGTTGGCGTAGCCCAACCCAGGCATCGCCAAATCGATAAATGCGATCGCCAAATCTATAAATGCGATCGCGAAAATCACAATTGCAGTCGCCGAAATCACAATTGCAGTCGCCGAAATCACAATTGCGATCGCGAAAATCACAATTGCAGTCGCCAAATCAATAAATGCGATCGCCAAATCGATAAATGCGATCGCGAAAATCACAATTGCAGTCGCCGAAATCACAATTGCAGTCGCCGAAATCACAATTGCGATCGCGAAAATCACAATTGCAGTCGCCAAATCAATAAATGCGATCGCCATCGGTTCTTACACTTATCCCCCTTAAAAAGGGGGGAAAACTTCTGAAAGTCCCCCTTTTTAAGGGGAGCCACTGCGGTGGACGGGTTCCCCGGCATAAAGCAAGTGGCGTGGATTTAGGGGGATCTAAAACTTTTGCTACCAACAAAAGGACTTTTCAAACATCCTCTTAGAGTATCCTTGATTTTCGAGTAGGTTATGTATTCGGCTTTGGAAATGAACATTCAACGGTAATCTTCAAATTACTTTTAGCAGTGCCTTTTGTAACATAAGGAACCCCAGCTTCTCCACCCACTTCGATGCCGAATTCTAAAGTAACTTTGTTGATGTTCTCAATGGGAATTTGCTTAAACGCATTCAAGCTATAAACAGTGTAAGCACGTATCGTATGTTGAACAACCTGAAAATTTTGCAACATTTGCTTTCGCACTTCTTCAGAAATTCCCTTATCAGTTAGTGCTTCTTCCTCTTCCTCTGCGGATTCTTCGGTGATAATTAAGGGAACGTTGACGTCTTCGCTAGCTTCGATGTAGATAATTGTGTTGTCATCGAGTTGGATGGGTGCGAGTTTGGTCATGGCAGGAATTTATAGCCCTTCTCGTTTGTATGTGATACACTCTGACCTCTCTCCAAACCTCTCTCCTACAAGGAGAGAGGCTTTGAGGCTTACTCCCCAACCCAAGTAGGGAAGGGGCTGTTCTTGTTAGGTCTGTATTAGACTCAACTGCAAACCGCTATATTTTGACAAATAATTACTAATGAAAACAATATTTCAGTAATTTTACTCGGAAATTGTGCTAAGTTTTTTGTATTTATATTAGTTAAATAATCGCTCTCTTAAGCTAGAGCAAGGCTTTATGCTATGAGCCGCGACGCTTTGGTAGTTGGGATTAATACATATAATTACGATCGCTTGACCAAACTATCAGCGCCTGCACAAGATGCAGAGGCGATCGCTCAACTGTTAGAATCCGGCGAGTTTAAAGTCAAGCGCCTACCTGCGGTCAAGGATAAGCAGAATAACACGATTCGCGTTGGAAAGACAACTCAAGTTACTTTGACTCAGTTAGAAGAGGCGATCGTCCAATTATTCAAGCCAGAGGGCAGAAATATTCCCGATACGGCACTTCTGTATTTTTCCGGACATGGACTGCGTAAAGACCGAGGCATCCAGGAAGGGTATTTGGCTACCAGTGATGTCAACCCTGATTTAGGCAACTGGGGTATTCGCTTGAAATGGCTGCGAGAACTATTGCAAGAAAGTCCCGTGCGACAGCAGATTATTTGGCTGGATTGTTGCTATAGCGGTGAATTGCTGAATTTTGCCGAAGCAGATCCGGGGGATAGGGGAAAAGGACGCGATCGCTGTTTTATAGCTGCATCACGAGAATTTGAGGTGGCATATGAAACAATTGATAGCAAGCATAGCGTATTGACAGAGGCATTGTTACAAGGGCTTGACCCCAGACGACATTCCGGCACATGGGTAACAAACTACACTCTCATTGACGTTCTCAATCAGCGTTTGCAGGCATTTCCCCAGAGTCCCATATTTGCTAACTCCGGTGGTGCGATTAACCTGACGCGCACTTGGCAAGCACCGAACCCAGATAGTAATTCAGTTGTCACAACGATTTGCCCTTATCGCGGGTTGCAATACTTTGATTGTACAGAAGAAGATGCTAAGTATTTCTACGGTAGGGAAGCGCTGACAGACCAGTTATTAGAAAAAGTGCGTGTAGGGAATTTCCTGGCAGTTTTGGGAGCATCGGGAAGTGGTAAATCTAGTGTTGTGAGAGCGGGATTACTTTATCAGCTTACCTTGGGGCGGCGGTTGTCGGGTAGTGACACTTGGCAAATCAGGATTTTTCGACCGGGTGAGCATCCCGTTGAAAGTTTAGCACGAGCCTTTTTGGATTCCGGTTTATCAGATATTGACCGAGCATCCCAGTTAGCAAAAGCTGAGGAATTGATTGCTAAGAGTTCTGTAGGTTTAGGACAACTCATCGACGCTGCTGACACCAAGCGAGTCATACTCATGGTGGATCAGTTTGAAGAAGTTTTTACTCTGTGCAAAGACATCGGCAAACGACAGCAGTTTTTTGAATGCTTGCTGGATGCGTTGCAGCGTTGTGGCGATAAACTCTGCTTGGTGCTGACGATGCGGGCAGATTTTTTTGGCAAGTGTGCTGAATATAGCAAACTAACACAGCAGATTCAGGAAAATCTGGTGACGGTGACACCGATGACAGAAGAGGAGTTGAGACAGGCAATTACCGAACCTGCGAAACAGGTAAGTTTGCAAGTCGAGCCTGAGCTTGTTAACCAGATGATAGTCGATGTTGAAGGTTCACCGGGAAGTTTGCCGTTATTACAGTACACGTTAACCGAGCTTTGGCAGCAGCGAAGCGAGGAAAAATTAACAGTTTCGGCTTACACGCGGTTGGGTGGGGTGAAGGGAACGCTGCAAAAACGCGCCACTGAGATTTATGAGAGTTTGTCACCAGAGGAACAAACAGCAGCGAAGCGGATTTTTCTTGAGTTGACACAGTTAGGAGAGGGAACAGAAGATACTCGCCGGCGGGTTTTGCTACAAGATTTAGTGACATCGCAGCAATCAAGTTTAGTAGAACAGGTGATTCAAAAGTTGGCGGATGCGAAGTTGATTGTCACCAGTACCTTGATTGAAAAAGGAGCGGAATCAGGTAAAGTGGCGGTGGTGGATGTTGCCCATGAAGCACTGATTCGCCATTGGTCACTATTAAGAAAATGGCTGGATGAGAACCGGGATAAGTTAAGACAAAAGCGTAAAATTGAAGCTGCTGCCGAGGAGTGGCGAGAAAAGCGCAAGGCAAAAGATTATTTGCTTGGGGGAAAACCTTTGCAAGATGCTAAGACGTTTCAGAAACAGCAAGCTGGAAATCTGACTTTATCTAACCTGGCGGAAGAATTTATTAGCAAAAGCTTAAAACAAAGTTGGGTTAGGTCACTGAAAACTGCTAGCCTTCTGACAATTCCGATCTTGGTTGCCCTTTTTGCTGTTGTCCCAGCTATAAGAAACCAAAACTACAACAAAGCTTGGGAAACTATTAGAAGTCAAGATAAAAAACAAGGCAAGCGTGCAGCACTGGAATTGCTGACAGAGGGATGTTGGAAAACAAAGCAATGGCAATGGATTCATAGTGATGTTGCATTTTTATTGTTTGGAGGGTGTCCTAGTTTTAATGGTGAAGACCTCAGCGGTGCCAACCTCAGCGGTGCCGACCTCAGCGGTGCCGACCTCAGCCTTGCCGACCTCACCTTTGCCGACCTCAGCCTTGCCGACCTCAGCTTTGCCGACCTCAGCTTTGCCGACCTCAGCCGTGCCTACCTCACTGGTGCCGACCTCAGCGGTGCCAACCTCAACCGTGCCGACCTCAGCCGTGCCGACCTCAGCCGTGCCGACCTCAGCCGTGCCGACCTCAGCCGTGCCAACGTAAAAGGGGCTGTTTACAACAAAGAAACAAAATTCCCTGAGAATTTTGACCCTGCTAGTCAGCAGATGCTCTTGATTGCTCCTGGTGTTAATCTCAGTGGTGCCGACTTTAGTCTTCTTGACCTCAGGGGTGTTGATTTCAAAGCAGTCAACCTCAGCAATGCCGACCTCAGCAGTGCCAACCTCAGCGGTGCCAAAAACCTGACTCCTGAGCAAGTTAAATCTGCCAAGAATTGGGAAAAAGCTATATATAATTACGAGTTTCTCAAACCGCTAGGGTTGAAATAGGGAGTCGGAGAGAAGGGGACAAGGAAGACAAGGGGGAAATGCGCTCTCTCACCATTCACGATAAATGCGATCGCTGTTTAGTTGATGAAGAGTTGAGGCGATCGCTGTGAAGGTTGATGAAGTGTTCAGGCGATCGCTTTTGCTGTGGTTTGAGGAATGTGCGATCGCCTTCACGATAGAATAATTGGCGGTAACATTTCTAAAACCACAATCTGCAAATCTACAAACTGTAAAGGCGAAATCATCTCATTTTCACCCAATATCACTTTGCTTTCATAGCCTTCTTCATTGGGTTCTCGAAATACATATAATTGACGATTGACTACATCTAGCACCCAATAATCTGCAATTCTCGCTTGAGCGTAAGCTTTACCTTTTGTTTCACAGTCAAATTTTAAACTGCTATCTGCTACTTCAATAATCAGATAAATCTCGCTGGGGGTAGGATGATGGTCTGCATAGTCGAGTGGGTCTATTTGCAAAACTGCAACATCTGGTTCGGGTTCTGAGCGTTCATTTAACTTTATCGGGTCTTGAATTGATACCCATGCCCGATTTGCTAACCTGTTTTTGAGCAAGTAATCTGTTCTTCCCACCGCTGACCGATGCGCTGTCCCTTTAGCACTCATCCAAATAATCTTTCCTTCTAACAATTCTACTCGCTCATCTTCATCCAAAATCCCAGTCTCTGCCATGCGGTGGTAGTCCGCAACTGTCCACAAGCGAAGATTTAAGCTGGTATCTGTATTCTGCATGGCTTGTGTATTAAGTGTGGAGATTATTGAGGTTAGCAAGACTCTTATTATTTAATATCGTAGCACTTATGTGCTATTGACATAATTGACTTTTTATGCAGCAAGTTAGGGAAAAGAAGCGTAGACACCTTGCGTCCACGCCTCCACACTTTTCCTTAATCTTGTACTCTCGGACGCTGCAACATACTAATCATTTCTTTTGGGTTGCGGGTTGGCATTAACCGACTCCATTCTGACATTTCCGCAAAACCCAAAGAATGCAACCTATAAATCACCCCCTTTACCCATTGCGGCGCACCAATTAAAATCATCCGATTTGCTGATTTTCCTGAATTTAAAGCATCTATCGCAAGGGTTTCATTATCATCATGTTCGTGATTCTCTGACATTTGGATTTACCTGGTTTCTAGAGTCAAGTTTGTTGACAATCGTCAACCAGAATATTGTCATACTAACCGTAGACTATTGTCAACATTTACTTAGTCATGTTCCTCTGAGACTATTGGGGCATGGCAAGAGCAGGGAAAGCACTTAAACAAGTACTCGAAACCTATAACATCAGCCAAAATCAACTGGCAGTAGCGATGGGTATAGGACGATCTAGTATTAATAGATGGGTAAATGAAAGCCGAGATCCTTCGGCTGAGGCAGTTATTGAGATTATCGAAGCGCTAGATAAAATTAACAAAGCCGCTGCGAGAGATTTTCTGGTACTGTACTTGGGGCGGATCGTTGAGGATGGCAACCAGACATAACCGATAGAAGTTAAGCATGTATAGGCACTTTTGTAAAGATAGAAAAAGAGCGATGCCTACGGCAACCCGAAGCGGGAACGCCCGACCGCTTCAATATCCCTAAAATTGCCTACAATTGGGATAAAAGGGGAGAGGCAAAAATGAATACAAAAGAACAAATCCAAGCCGAAATTGACAGCCTCAAAGAAGAATATCTTAATGAGCTATATATTTTAATCAAAGATTTTGCCCAATCTAAACAACAGCCTAAAAATGCGAGTTTCATGTCGAAGCTAAAAAAAATCAAAATTGATGCACCCCTAGATTTTGCTGCTAATTTCGATTTATATGTATGTGAAAATTAAGTTTGATGCTGCGTTTGAAACAATGCGATCGCATTCTTTGTGATTAAGCTTCTACAACTTGAATTTCATCGAGTTGATTAATCACCACATCCGCACCTTGGACATTATCCGATCTACCAATCCAAGTAATACCAATGCAACCTGCGGATGAAGCATTACGCGCCATTTGCATATCACCTACAGCATCACCTACCATCAAGGTAGCGCTAGGTTCTACTCCCAAAGATTTGCAAGCTTGTAAAAATAATATTGGATCTGGTTTACTCGGACCTTCATCGACTCCCATTTCTAGTTGAATGTAATCGCTCAATTGGTGATGCTTGACAAATTCATTAACTTCTGCTGTACTTGCGGCTGAAAGGATACCGAGTTTCAATCCAGTTTCTGACAAGGATTTTAACACTTCTAAACTACCGACAAACAGCGGTGAAGAAGTTTTGCCGATGTATTTTTCGGCTTCATCTAAGGCAAGACGGGCGATTTTGAGCGATTCAAACCAACTTTTGCCAGTTTCGGCGATATATGCGGCAGTAGCAATTTCTGTTTCCCGACGACTTGCCACGGCAATTAAACCGGCGGGATCTAAGCTTGAGCCATTAATCCCAAAAGCCATTAACAAAGGTTCACCAGTTCCGGGAACTTGAGCATCTACGATCCGTGCTGCTTTTTGTGCAAGCGATCGCAAATACGCTTCTGAGTCTTCCAGAGTACCGTTTTTGTCAAACAAAATCGCCTGGATATTAGAAAACGTCATGTTTCTACACTTAATAGTTGCCACATTCCACCCTATTTAAATAAGAACTAAATTTTTAATTTACATAAAAAAAGAGAGGAAAACCTCTCTCTTTTCACAATGATTTCAAGGGCATTATTATTTTATGCTGAAGGTGCTTCCTCTTCGATAGCTGAAGGTATTTCCTCTTCAACTGCTGAGGGTATATCTTCTTCTACAGCTGAGGGTATATCTTCTTCCATAGCTGAGGGTATATCTTCTTCAGCTACCGCAGTCAGACCTTGCTGTTTAGCTAACATTTGTTCGCGATATTTAGCAGCCATTTCTTCTGCTTTATCGTAGACCAAATCGCGATTTTTAATCATGTCACCTGGTTCGGGTTCCAACTGTTTTGTAGACAGAGAAATCCGACCTCTTTCTGCATCCAAGTCAATGATCATGACTTTCACTTCATCATTGACATTAAATACACTGTGAGGTGTATCAATATGTTCGTGAGAAATTTCAGAGATGTGCAGCAGACCGCTCACACCGCCAATATCAATAAATGCACCGTAAGGTTTGATACCGCGAACTGTACCTATAACAACTTCGCCAACTTCTAAGCGATTCATCTTACGCTCAACCAGCGCTCGACGATGGGATAGAACTAAACGATTACGCTCTTCGTCTACTTCTAAGAATTTCAATGGCAAATCTTCGCCTACCAATTCTTCTTTAGGTTTGCGGGTGCTAATATGAGAACCTGGGATAAAACCACGTAATCCCTCAATTCTGACCAAAGCTCCACCACGATTGGTCGCAAACACACCAGAACGAACAGTAGCATCTTCTGCTTGCAATTGCCGTACTCGTTCCCAAGCTCGCATATATTCAATGCGACGAATGGAAAGAGTTAATTGACCATCTTCGTTTTCATCTGTGAGAATGAAAAATTCCCGCGTTTCGTTTGATTGTAAGACTTCTTCCGGGGCATCGACCCGGTTTATAGACATTTCTTGTATAGGTATATATGCTGCGGTTTTTGCACCAATGTCAATCAGAGCGCCGCGCGGCTCTATACTGAAAACGGTTCCTGGTACAACATCTCCAGGGCTAAAGTGATAATCGTATTTGTCTAATAGAGCAGCGAAATCTTCGTGAGTGAAGCCTATTTCTGTAGCGGTTAATTTCTGATTGACCATGCTGTTTTGTACCTGGTTTTAGTCTCCGTAAAGTTATTGCTCAAGGCGGATGTATATGCAAGCGCCAATGTTTAGGGCTGTTTACACATACATCCTTTCTATCCTAGCGCAGAAAAGCTGGGTTTAACACATATCAACTTCCAGATGGAACATTGTATCACACATCCAAAACCGTAATTAATCATTTATTAATTATTTTTAGACTCCGAAGCGATCGCGCTTCAGGATAAAAGGGACTCTTTACTGGGGACTGGCAAAGAAATTCGCGTTTTGCTTTTTTGACGTGGTTTTAAGCAAATCAACAAGTATCCTTAGTTTTCAATCATTAATAAAGAAACAACTGACGGGGTGACAAATAACGTCAAAAAATATCCGCTGCAACCAAATGGTAGCAACGGATAAAAGGCTTGTATTTTCTGGTTAAAAGTCTAATAGTAGAGAAAATCTACTATTCGTCTTTCTTTTCGATGCGGGGAGGTTCGCGAAATGCGATCGCAAAGAAAAGAACTCCTATTGCCAAGGTCAAAATCAAAATGTATGCAACGCTTTCCATATCACAACTTCCTACCTATCCAGCCAGTCTAGTAATGATAGTGTACCAAGATACAGTCTATAAAGGATGAAGTACGAAGATTTACAAACTTCTTCTTTTTTATACTTCATCCTTCATCATTCATCCTTTATTAAGCTTCCTTGCGGCGGGTTGACTTGTCACCCACTTTCTGGAATAGACCCCACTCAACTTGTTCTTCGAGGTCGGCGTCAACACCAGCAAACACGTCTCGGTAGATTGTTCGAGAACCGTGCCAGATGTGACCAAAGAAGAACAAAAGAGCAAATACAGCATGAGCGAAGGTAAACCAACCTCTGGGACTGGTACGGAAGACTCCATCGGGTTTAGCGATCGCTAAATCGCCAAACCTGGTGCTTTGGTCTCCGTCAAACTGAAATGGTTCACCCAACTGTGCTAAACGTGCGTACTTCTTCACATCAGCTGGATCTTTAAAGCTTTCTCCGTTTAGTTCACCACCGTAGAAGCTTACAGTCACACCAGCTTGCTCAAAGCTGTACTTTGATTCTGCCCGACGGAAAGGAATATCCGCACGGACAATACCATCAGCATCGGTCAAGATGACTGGGAAGGTTTCAAAGAAGTTCGGCAGACGACGCACTTCTAATTCCCGACCTTCACCGTCTTTGAAGACTGGATGACCCAACCAAGATAAAGCAATACCATTGGTTTTATTCATCGGTCCGACGCGGAACAAACCACCTTTAGCGGGGCTGTTGCCTACGTAGTCGTAGAATGCCAGTTTTTCGGGAATTCGTGACCAAGCTGCTGAAAGACTTGCACCATCGGCAACGTCAGCTTGTACGCGCCGATTAATTTCTTGTTTGAAGAAATCTTGATCCCATTGATAACGGGTCGGACCATACAGTTCAATTGGGGTGGTGGCGCTACCGTACCACATAGTACCGGCAACGACGAAGGCGGCAAAGAATACTGCGGCAATACTGCTAGAAAGTACAGTTTCGATGTTCCCCATCCGCAAAGCTTTGTAAAGCCGTTCGGGGGGTCGTACTGTCAGGTGGAATAAGCCAGCAATAATACCAACCACCCCAGCAGCAATGTGGTGAGCCACTACGCCACCAGGATTATACGGGTTAAACCCAGCCGGTCCCCACTCTGGCGCCACTGCTTGAACGTGACCGGTTAAGCCGTAGGCATCAGAAATCCACATCCCCGGTCCAAATAGCCCGGTGAGGTGAAAAGCACCAAAACCAAAACAAAGTAAACCAGATAAGAACAGGTGAATGCCAAACATTTTTGGCAAATCGAGAGCGGGTTCACCAGTGCGGGGGTCTTGGAAGAGTTCCAAATCCCAGTAAACCCAGTGCCAAACGGCGGCTAAGAATAATAGACCAGAAAGAACGATGTGAGCGGCGGCTACACCTTCAAATGACCAGAAACCAGGATCGTAACCTGGCTGACCTGCGACGTTCCAGCCACCCCAAGAGCCAATTACGCCTAAGCGTGACATGAAGGGTATTACATACATCCCTTGACGCCACATTGGGTTGAGTACGGGATCGCTGGGGTCAAAAATAGCTAGTTCGTATAAAGCCATCGAACCAGCCCAGCCTGCCACTAGGGCTGTGTGCATCAAGTGTACAGATATCAATCGCCCCGGATCGTTCAGAACGACTGTATGTACTCGGTACCAGGGTAGTCCCATTGACTACGCTCCTCCTCGATGAATTATGTTTACAAGCAAGTTTCGGTTTTTTGTTATTGCCACCAAATTTTTCAGATTGCCTTCACTCGTCAGACAATGTGAATAATTTAGCAATGCTCACACGAAGAAGGGAATCTTACCCCGGAGGGTAGCGATCGCCCGAAAACACCGCAACTGAATTTTATTTTATAAAATCCACTTTTTGTTCCGGAAGAACAAGACAAACGTTTTTTAGGCGTTTGGGCGGTAATAGACGCTTTGCTATTGCAAGCGCAAAAATGAGAATGTTTTAAAAAGTGTAACTATTGATGGACTTGTTTGCAAGCGGGTAAGTGAATGCGATCGCGTAGCATTACGGATAGAGTGGGGAATGGGTAATGGGGATGGGGAAGACAAGGGAGACAAGGGGGATGGGGAAGACAAGGGAGAAATTTTTTTTTGTCCTCCTTGTCCTCCTTGTCCTCCTTGTCCCCCCTGCCCCCCTGCCCCCCTGCCCCCTTGTCCCCTACTTCACAACCAAATCGATATTTTGCAGATGGCACCTCGTTTCGGCGCTACCTAAGCGCTCGATTACTTGCTCGGCACTCATTAGACGCTTCAGCACTACTTGACCGATGGGGGCTACTTGTTGGAGTGCTGTTGGCTTGACTTCGACGGTTAAAACGGCTTCTTCAACTCGGTAAAGCCATAACAATTCATTTTGTTCTACTAGACAAATATTCATTTGCTGAATATCTGGTTGGCGTCGCCATGCGGTTATCTGCCATAATCCCTCAGATGCCCAAACTCTGCCAACTGTCCATCCCTCTGATAGAAAGAAGTACTTCACGCTCGTAAGTCCCGCTATTAGACTATCAATTTGCTGTTTACAATATCGCGATCGCGTTTCTTAATTATGTATCTACATGCAGTTTCTCAATAAAGCTATGCAAAAATATCATTTCCGTCAGCTTCAACTACGGTCAAAGCTTAACAAATCTCAAAAGAGCGGAAATCTGATTTTTTAACTAACTTTGTTATAAATTGTAATTTTTATTTAAAAAAAGTTTGAAGCGAACTGAAAATATCAAAATATATATTTTTGTTAAATTTTTGTGTCAACGATGGCTAAGTTGCAGTCGGTATATTGCGAAGCTTTAAATACAGGCGGAAAAATTAAATAAAGTATTTAGGCACACATATAGTAAAATAGCTCACCGCTAATATCAAAAATTTTAATGCTATGACCTGGTTTTCCTTGTCACTAAAGCCGTGGGGTGGAATTACCAAATTCCTTTGTTTGTTTTGTTTATGTTTATTGTTGATTGTTAGTTGCGGTAATCCCGAACAGACAGGGACTTCACCATCTGATGTGAATAATACAGGCAATGGTCGGATTACTGTAGGTACAACGCAGAAGCCACGTACTCTCGATCCGGCTGATGCTTATGAGTTGGCATCGCTGGGTTTAGTGTATAACATGAGCGATCGCCTCTACACCTACGAACCAGGAAGCACCGAAATTAAGCCTCAATTGGCTACAGCATTACCGCAAATTAGTCAAGATGGTTTAACTTACACGATTCCCCTGCGTCAAAAAGTAGTTTTTCACGATGGAACTCCTTTTAACGCAGAAGCAATGGCATTTAGTCTCAAGCGTTTTCTCCAAAATAAGGGAAAACCCTCTTTCTTGCTGGCAGATGTGGTGCAATCAGTAAAAGCTACCGGAGATTATGAGTTAACCATCAAACTGAAAAAGCCTTTTGCAGCGTTTCCCTCACTATTAGCATTTTCTGGAGTTTGTCCTGTTTCCCCTAAAGTTTACGAAATTGGTGAAGGTAAATTTAAGCCGAATATTTTTGTCGGAACCGGTCCTTACAAATTAGCGAATTTTGGTCCCGATTCGGTGCAATTTGATGTTTTTGATAAGTATTGGGGACAAAAGCCAGCTAATAACGGTATTAAATTGCAAATTCTCAGCAGTGGAGTGAATTTGTATAATGCTTTCCGGAAAAAGTCTGTAGATGTAGCTTACCTGTCGATGGACCCGGATCAAGTTCGCAGTTTGAAAGATAAAGCAAAAAACGGCGATTGGCAAGCGATTCCGATTCAGGGTAGCGTTATGAGTTATATGGCTCTGAATCAAAATCAAAAGCCTTTAGATAATCCAGTTGTCAGACAAGCGATCGCTTCCATGATTGACCGAGAGCAAATTAAAGAGCGAGTTTGGTATGGTCAAGCTGACCCAGCTTACAGTATGATACCGACAACTTTAAATGTTTACAAGCCAGTCTTTGAAAAGCAATATGGAGATGGCAACACCGAAAAAGCAAAACAACTGCTAATATCAGCTGGTTTCTCAAAAAGCAATCCGGCAAAGATAGAAATTTGGTATCCTTCTAGTTCTCCTCCTCGCAGTTTGGCAGCTATAGTACTCAAGGCTTTAGCTAAGAAAACAATGGATGGAATTTTGCAATTTGAAGTGATTGCTGTAGATTCCACAACATTTTTTCAACAAATTCCTAAAGGTTTGTATCCAGCAATTTTGCTCGATTGGTATCCTGACTTTTTAGATGCAGACAATTACATTCAACCGTTTCTCTCTTGCGATAAAGGCTCAAGTGTGAAAGGATGTCTTGACGGTGCAAGTCAGTCTCAAGGCTCATTTTACTATAGCGATCGCATGAATAAACTCATTGACCAGCAGCGTCAAGAGCAAAATCCGGAAGTTCGTCAAAAAATCTTTACAGAAATTCAAGAATTAATCGCACTAGATGTGCCTTACGTTCCTTTATGGCAAAGTAAAGATTTTGTTTTTGCTCAAAAAGGTATGAATGGTGTCCAACTAGATCCTACCCAAAATTTGATATATAGAGCAATTAAAAAGTAGGGAATGGGCATTGGGCAATGGGCAATGGGCAATGGCTAATGGAAAGAATTTCTCTTGAATCCAATCCCAATACCCAATACCCAATTCCCCATTACCCCTTCGGGTTCGCCAGTCGCCTGCGGAGGGAAACCCTCCCGCAGCGCTGGACTCACCATTACCCATTACCGATTACCAACTATCTACCAATATCATGTCTCGTTCCAAAGCAATAACATATTACATAACTTCGCGTTTGCTGTTAGCACCACTTCAACTGTTAACAATTATCACAATTGTATTTCTTTTATTAAGAGCAACACCAGGAGATCCAGCTGATGCAATTCTTGGTGGACGCGCACCAGAAAGTGCTAAGGCAGAATTGCGAAAACAACTAGGTTTAAATCTACCTATAGGACTGCAATATCTAAACTATGTGGGAAATCTATTGCATTTAGATATGGGAAGTTCTATCAGCAGTAGGGGACAGAAAGTTTGGGATATTATTTGGCAATTCTTTCCAGCAACAGCAGAATTAGCGGTATTTAGTATTGCGATCGCTTTAATTGTCGGTATTACTGTCGGAACTATTTCTGCTTCTCGTCCCGGTACACCTCTTGATGTTGGAGGACGATTATTTGGTATTATCACTTATTCACTTCCCATGTTTTGGGTAGGAATGATTTTGCAATTAATTTTTGCAGTTCAACTTGATTGGTTGCCGTTGGGAACACGCTTTCCGGCAACTGTTCCCGCACCCAATCATATCACTGGTTTATATACAATAGATAGTTTATTTGGTGGTAATTTAACTCAGTTTTTTACGACTTTGTATTATCTGATTCTTCCGAGTTTTACCTTAGGGCTTTTGCTGAGTGGTATTTTTGAGCGGATTGTGCGAGTTAATTTAAAGCAAACCATGAAAGCAGATTATGTAGAAGCAGCTAGAGCAAGAGGTATTCCGGAGAAAAAGATTTTAGTCTCTCACGCTTTAAAAAATGCTTTAATTCCAGTAATTACAGTTTTAGGATTAACTTTTGCTTCTTTGTTAGGTGGAGCAATTTTAACCGAGGTAACATTTTCTTGGCCCGGATTAGCGAATCGATTGTATCAAGCGATTACCGAGCGCGATTATCCCACAGTACAGGGAATCATGGTCTTTTTTGGAGCGATTGTCGTGGGTGCAAGCATTTTAATTGATATTTTAAATGCATATATAGACCCACGGATTAGATATTAGCAAATAATTTGGCATTCCATAACCGTGGGATGAATCGTAGAGACGTTCCGGCGGAACGTCTCTACAATACGTTCAATTTTTGATATTATGTCACAAAATCATCCCCCCTACACACATCACTTGCTTCAAGAAAGTTGTGCTGAAGCTGTCGTGACATGTTATAAGGAAAATTCAAGCCGTCGTTACCACAACTGAAGCTGTGGTTATGAATGCTGAAGCCGTCGTTACCACAACTTCAAGTGTTATAAGTAAAATTTAAGCCGTATTTAAGACAACTTAAGCTGTGCTTATCGATCCTAAAGCTGTCGTTACCACAACTTCAAGTGTGATAAGTAAAATTCAAGCCGTAGTTAACACAACTTAAGCTGTGGTTATGAATGCTGAAGCTGTCGTTACCACAACTTACTCCCTTCCCGGTCTAAGATTACCTATAATTTTCCCTCTTTGCGTCTTTGCGACTTTGCGTGAGCCTAGAAATTCTTTCGGTAATCTTCTAGCGGAAAGGGAGTAAGCTGTGGTTATGAATGCTTCAATCATTGCGATCGCACTATCCTCTAAAGTTAAATTAAACACGCACATACCAAAATATTTCTCTTCTCTCTGCGCTCTCTGCGCCTCTGCGGTTCATTAAACAGTATATTGTTCACAACCTCAAATCGCTGTACTTGGTATACTAATTCCTAATTAAACCTTTATACAATGCGTGGATAACAGTGATATTCCTGTAAAAATCCTGTTTTTAGTAGCCGATCCGAGTGATGAAGCTCGGTTGCGTTTATTGCAAGAGTTGCGAGATATTCGTGAACGGCTGCAACTATCCAAACAGAGAGATAGATTTATATTAGAGTCCCGTGAATCCGTTCGCGTTGGGGATATAACACAGGCAATATTCGATGTCGAACCGCAAATAGTGCATTTCTCCGGACATGGAACAAGCACAGGTGAGCTTTACTTCGAGAGTTTAACAGGAAACTCGCAGCCTGTGCAAGCCGATGCTTTAGCAAATTTATTTGAACAGTTAGCAGATAAAATCGATTGTGTAGTCTTGAACGCTTGTTATTCTGAGATTCAGGCTCAAGCGATCGCAAAACATATTAGATTTGTCATTGGGATGAATCAAGCGATTGGAGATAAAGGAGCGATCGCCTTTTCTGTCGGTTTTTATAAAGCATTAGCCGCAAACCGTTCAATTGAAGAGGCTTATCAGTTTGGCTGTGTAGAAATTCAACTATATAATCTTCCAGAACATCTCAAACCAGTTATTTATATAAATCCCACCGCAAAGCCGAGAGTAAAAAAAATAATTCCTAATCCCTTTATACCCCAAAATGGCAGAGTAGAACAGCCGCAACAGTTTTTTGGACGACAGCGAGAAATCCAAAGAGTATTTGAAGTGTTAAATAGTGGTAGTAGTGTAGCTTTAATCGGAAAAGATGGTATTGGCAAGTCTTCTCTGTTATGGGAGATTTGCCGAGTCGCAGAAAAGCGTCTTCAACACGAGCGTCAAGCAGTATTCTTTGATTTAAATGACGTTGGTGATGAAAAAGACTTCTACATTGCTTTGTGTGACAAGCTTGGTATCCCCGAAAGTAAAGGTTATAAACTAACTCGTAACTTGCGACAACGCGATAAAAAAGTACTCCTAGCTTTAGATAATGTGGGGAAGCTTACCTGGAAAAGATTTACTCGTCAAGTTCGCGATCAACTGCGGGGTTTAGCTGAAGGGGGTGATGCTGCTCTGCGATTAATTCTAGCTGCTAATGAACCTCTGGAAGATTTGTTTAACGACAGTCACAATGATGGCAAAACATCACCGCTTGCAGGTATTTGCCAAGAAGAAAATATCCAACCTTGGGAGGATGCCATCATGCGTGATTTTATTGCGGCTCGTTTGGTGAATACTTCTGTGAGATTTGCTGAAGAGGAAATTATTCAACTTGTCCAAGAAAGTAGGGGACATCCTCGGAAGCTGATGCAACTGTGCTATCGAACTTATGCGCGGTATGTGGAGGGTGTGTAATGAAATTGCATCTTGCACAATTGTTGTTTGTCGTCCACACCCGCCTCGGATTAAAATCCCAGGCTGATAGCGAAAGTCCACTCAAGTGGACTGTTGTCGGGTTTGGCAATTATATAGAGAAGATTTTAGCTATTGCTCAATTAATAAGGGTGCATACTTATCAGTTCCAATCTATCTTGATTTCAGTGCGTTGAAACGCACTTAAGCTATTAGCCCGAAATTTATTTCTGGGCGGGAAAACAACGCAAAACCGACGTTTCGAGTTTGTCGTTCACACCCACCTGAGAATGCAAGGTATCCAATGAACCAACAACGCCCAGTTCCCCGCCTAGACTTAGCGCCCAAACTCAAGCGCCCCCTCTCCCTGTGGAACCCGTTGGATTATCTGCGCCTGTTGTACTGGGTATTTTACTTCCCCCAGGCTTTGCGATGGTATGTAGACAGATTTGGGGGTGGGTATATTCCTGAAGAGGGAATCAATTGGCGAAATCCCATTCAGCGTCAGTTACTTTTTCAGGGAGTGGTTTTAACAATTGTTACACCACTGCTTTTGTGTGTAATTCTTGAGCGAATAGGTGTTTCTATTAATTGGTCCAACGTGGCGTTGGGCGTGGCGTTGGGCGTGGCGTTGGGCGTGGCATGGTGCGATACGTCGGGCGTGGCGTGGGGCGTGGCGTGGGGCGTGGCGTTGGGCGTGGCATGGGGCGTGGCGTGGGGCGTGGCGTTGGGCGTGGCATTGGGCGTGGCGTTGGGCGTGGCGTGGGGCGTGGCGATACTACGTCCAGAAAATTGGCTTTTAGGTCTACCTTTTTTTCTACAAACGTCCCAGAATAAAAAACGGGAAATTCCCCATGTCACCCCAATTCCCCTTTACTCTCTATCTTCTCGATTGAAAAGTTGGCTGCATCAAGACTGGGAAACTGGTTTATATAATGCCAATCAACTGCTGGCTTACACTCTGCAATTTATTCCTGTTGTTAAAGCTGTAAATGAGGTTTTGGCTGTAACGCCTCCAGAGCAAGTCATTTTTCGCGTAATCCAGTTAGCTGAAACCCCTTTTCATTGGCAGCTAGTGCGTTTTGCCTCTGCTTCTTTAAACGCAGCCCTAAAGTCAGAATTTATTAGAGGTATCTTTTTCTTAACCTCTAGCTGGACACGAACATTCCAGGCTGGTTTTTTTCTCACTGATACACGCTTAGACACACCAGCCCGTGCTGCTGCGGCTGGTTTCTGGTATCTGTATGAAAAAAAACCACTAAAAGCAATGGAAGCTTTTGCAGTGGTACGATCGCTTCTTTATGGCGAAGAAATGTTCATCCTCGCCGAAACTCTCGCAGCCTTTGATAAAGCTAAAACTGCAAACACCATTACTGCTATACAAATTCCTTCTTTCCCACAAGAACCGCTGCTGCGTCCAACAACTTGGGCAACACTCACATCTCTAAAGTGCGTAGTTGAAAATGCCCAACGTGTGCAGCGTAGTTCTTCCCGTTTTCAACGTTCCTCAGCCCTTGCCCGCGCTTTAGGGGAACTGAAAACTATTCTAGACAATCAGCAATCTTTGCCCAACGCGGAGCGAGATTTAATTGTCAACATCGCCCAAACTTGGCAAGAAGCACTGTTAAATATTGCAGGTGAAGTAGGCGAAATTACCATTACCGAACCTGTAAATAATCCCTACGTTGCCGGGAACCCAGTGCAAGGCAACCTTTTCGTCGGACGGGAAGACGTGATCCGACAGATAAAAGAACTCTGGGTGACAAATCATCAACTCCGGTCTGTGGTAATCTACGGTCACAGACGCATGGGCAAAACCTCAATCTTGCGAAACGTCGCTAATTTTGTCAGTGCAAATGTACAGATAGCCTATGTCAACCTGCTAGAAGTGGGAGATGCACCCGAAGGAGTTGGAGAGGTAATGATGGCAATTTGTGATGCCATTTCTGAGGTGGTGCAAATTCCACCCCCAAGCAATGATGATTTGTTAAGTCTTCCCTTGCCGACTTTTAGAAGATATTTGGAACAGGTAGAGAAAAAACTAGGCGAAAACAGTTTAATTATCGCTTTAGACGAGTTTGAGCAAATCGAGAAACTAATTGAAGCGAAGAAAATACCTGTAGATTTTATGGGATATCTGCGGGGGTTGGCGCACAAAAGCTCTAAAATTGCTTTTGCTTTAGCTGGTTTGCACACTTTGGAAGAAATGACAAGCGATTACTTCCAACCTTTTTACGCTAGCGTTATTACTATTCGCGTTTGTTTTATGGAAGCCGGCGCAACACGAGAGATTTTAGCAAATCCAGCTATTGAGGATTTTCCCCTCGACTATACCCCCGAAGCACTAGATAAAATCTACGACCTCACCCACGGACAACCTTATTTAGTGCAACTCGTGGGTTTTCAGTTAGTTCGTCGCTACAACGACCAAGTTTTTACCATGAGAAACCAACGCAACCCCCTTTTGACAGTCGAGGATGTGGAAGCTGTGATTAGCGATCGCGATTTCTTCAAAAAGGGAAGCGGCTATTTTAATGGTGTTTGGGGTCAAGCGGTGTGCGGTGCGGTTGGACAACATGATATACTCAGGATACTTGCACCTCACCCACAAGGGCTAACTCTGGATGCCTTAGTTCAATCTACAAACATGGATGAGGCAACTTTGCAAGAAGCCTTGAAAACTCTCACGCGGCATGATGTAGTTAAAGAAATTGACGGATGCTGGCGAATTATTGTAGAACTTTTTCGCCTTTGGCTTTTACAATTGTAGAGCATTTTTATCTCAAGCGTGACTTTTTTCTCCGAGAAAAATATACTCGAAATATATCGTTGATGCCAGAAGTCTCATGACATGGACACCTTTAAGGGATAGGTTGAATAACCTGCCACTCGTTCTCGCTGGACCAATTCTGAGACGCACTGAAGCGAATGCTGTAACTGTGTGGGTAGCTTTGAAAGAAAGCCGCACTGTTTATTTAGCTGTTTTTGATACTAGCAAAAAATTATTACTTACAGGAAGCCGAAAAACAATTCAACTTGGTATTCATTTGCATGTTGTCGCTGTGACTGCGAAAGCAGAATCAAATGTGCTTTCACCTGGGGAAAATTATCTCTACAATTTAGCATTTGACCCTGGAGAAACGCTGAGTAAGCCTGGTATTTTAAATTCATCTGGCTCAATTGAAGATATTACATATCCTCCATATAACTTACCTTCTTTCGCGCTTCCGCCAAGTAATTTAAATCATTTACGCATCATTCACGGTTCTTGCCGCAAAGCACACGGAGAAAGTATTGACGCGCTTGCGACGTTGGACAAGATGATTAAAGAAGCGTTGATACAAGACCCGAAAAAGCGACCGCATCAACTTTTTCTCACTGGCGATCAAATTTATGCTGATGATGTAGCAGATACTTTACTTTTCATGTTAATTGATGCTGGTCAGACGCTTCTAGGATGGTCGGAGGTGTTACCAGATGTGGAAAATATTGAAGAGTTAAATGCTGGAAAACGCAATAATTTAGCAACATATACTGCTGGTTTGACAAGCAGTCTTACTAAATTTAACAAAATTTCTAATGTTGCTAAAAGCCATTTATTTACATTAGGCGAATTTTCTGCAATGTATTTATTTGCCTGGTGCGATGCGCTGTGGACTAAACCTGAAGATTTACCAACATATGCAGATGTTAACTTGAATGTACCAGGAAAACGAAAAGATATAGCTTTATTTAATGAAGAACTTGGCTATTTACAACAATTTCAGATAACGCTCAAGGAAATCAGACGCGCTTTAGCGAATATTCCGACTTACATGATATTTGACGATCATGAAATTACCGATGATTGGTATCTGAATATGGCTTGGTGCGATCGCGTCCTCACTAAACCCTTAGGCAGACGTGTTCTACAAAATGGTATGCTGGCATATGCTGTATTTCAAGCCTGGGGAAATACACCAGACCAATTTACAGAAGGCAAACCTGGAAATGCATTACTTGACGCTGCTGTTGCATGGTCAGCATCAAAAGGTGAAAATATAAAGTATGAAAAAGAAATCGCTTATCGCCTTGCTTTACCGACTGTTGCAGATATTATAAACAACAACCCTAGAGGAATACCTCACACTGACAATAACATAAAATGGCACTACACAGTAACTAGTCCAGGCTATGAAGTCATAGTACTCGATACTCGCACTTGGCGCGAATTTCCCGGAAAAGATTTTGATTTTCCGGCACTTTTGGGTGCTAAAGGTTGCGATGAGCAAATATCAAAAGTAGTTCCTCCTAATACAAAAATAACTTTTTTGATATCCCCTGGTCCAGTTATTGGTGTACCATTTCTAGAAGAAATACAAAAGGTAGTTAAAACTGTATCTCAGCAACTGGGTACTGTAGCTTGGGGTTTTGACCCAGAAGCTTGGAGTTTAGATGATGCTGCATTTGAAAGGTTATTTGCGGCTTTAACATTACGCGCATTACCAGCACAGAAAAGTAGAGTAGTTATCTTGTCTGGTGATGTTCATTACAGTTTTGGTGCTCGTTTACAATATTCAGCAACACGTCCATTTCAAAGTTTAGAAAAAGTTGATACTGAACTTGTAGTTGCTCAATTTACTAGCAGTTCTTTGAAAAATGAAGTTAAGGGAATAGGTGGCAGCCATTCTTTGCATACTAAAGGTTTTTTTCCCATAGAATTTATTCATAAATTACCAACTTCTAAGATTATTGGCTGGGAAAATAAAGCTGGTAAGGAATTATAAATTGGTATTTCATATATGATAATGGACAATACAATTCAATCTGTCCCTTGGAGAATTAAGGGAAGTCCAGCCGTAATTAATTTAGTTGAAGAGCGCATTTGGCATACAGCGTTAAAAATTACAGAAAAACCTGAATGGTTATATCGAATTGATTTTTTGTTAGCTAAATATGAAAAATTCACTGAGCCACCAGGTTCACGTCCTGTTGAAGCGATATCTATAATAGCTCCTTTGCCTGGACAAGCACGCAAGGAGTTTTTGGAAAAATATTTAGCGATCGCCAAAAACGATCGTGATTTTCGCGGCAAATGGGGACACGGTAAACAAATTGTCGGAGTTAACAATATTGGCGAAATTACTTTTGAATTGATTGATGGTAAAGAAATAGCTGTGCAAACTCTTTGGTGGAGATTAGAAAGTTGGGAAAAAGACAAGCTTTTAGAACCTTTCCCCTTGACTAGATGTGAAGTATCTTTGGTTTTTGATGACAAAGATTACCCAATGGCTGATATTTTGAAGGAAAGATTCACGCTCGAAAATTTCTTTAAAGAACCGTTTTGATTAGTTGCCTAAATAGTAGCTTTGCAGCTTAAAGTCGCTTTTCACCGCAATTAAATGCGGTAAATTACCGTAAACATAGTTATTTATTATACATATTTGATTCAGAATACAAATTTATTTGGATTGTAAAGCCAGTCTGGGTATAACTTAATCTCTCTTGTCTTAATGTATAAAAAATTGAAAAGTTTATTATTTTACTGGTGTCAACGCATCTGTAATATTTCTTAACAAAAAACTTGGTTAACTCATACTCATATCGACTATGATTTAAAAAAGATAAAAAACTCCAGTCTGCAAAGCCTTGTTACAGGTAGGCATCTGGGAACGAGATACGAAAAATTACAACATAAAAGGAACACAAAATGAACTTTACTCGTTTTGAACACATTAACCTTGCTTGCAAAGATATTGACGCAACCAAAAAGTTTTACCAAACCCTCTTTCCTGATTGGTATGTGCGCGTTGAAGGTGTATTTAACGGTAGTCGCTGGATGCATTTTGGCAACGATCAATTTTATCTTGCCCTCAACGATTATCCTGAGTTAAAGCATGTGCATACAGCTTATGAAAATATCGGTATCAATCATGTAGGCTTTACGATTAAAGATGGGGAAGCGATGAAAAAGCTTCTTGATTCTGAAGGCATCGAGTATTATACAATGACTGCACCATAAACGAAGCACAGAATTTACGTTAACGATCCTGATGGGAATGAGATTGAGTTAGTTGAATATAACTTAGAGTACGCATTGAGGTAATTTTAGTTAGGAGGAAGTTAATGAGTACACCAAATAAAGTTGCTGTAGTTACTGGTGGAAATCGCGGTTTGGGATTTGAAGCTTCTCGTCAGTTAGCTAAACTTCAGTATCAGGTAGTTCTCACGAGTCGAGATGAAGCAAAAGGTAAAGCTGCGGCTGAAAAGTTGCAAGCTGAGAATTTGGATGTGACATTTCATTCTCTTGATGTGACTAGTGATGAAAGTAGTCAGAAATTAGCTGAATTTATTTCTCAGCAGTTTGGCAAACTTGATGTTTTGGTGAACAACGCAGGTATATATATTGATGAAGTTGGCAAAAACAGTGTTTTGGATGCCAAAGTTGACACTGTGCAGCAAACGATGGAAACGAATGTTTACGGTGTTTTGCGAGTGAGTCAAGCGTTAATTCCGTTGATGAAGAAACAGAATTATGGACGCATAGTAAATGTTTCTTCTGGGATGGGACAACTTCATGATATGGGTGGTGGTTACACCGGATATCGCCTTTCTAAAGCTGCTGTGAATGCTTTAACCCGGATTTTTGCAAGCGAATTACAAGGCACAAATATCTTAGTTAATTCTGTTTGCCCTGGTTGGGTAAAAACAGATATGGGTGGGGCGAATGCAACTAGAACTCCAGAACAAGGAGTTGATACAATTGTTTGGCTGGCAACTCATGCTGATGGAGGTGCGACGGGTGGATTTTTCCGGGATAGAAAACCAATTGATTGGTAATAGTTAGTGGTTATTGGTTAGTTGTTAGTTGGAGCGTTGTTAGTTGTTGGGCAATGGGCATTGGGCATTGGGCAATGGGCATTGGGCTTTTCCTCTTTCCCCTTTCCCCTTTTCCCTTTTCCCCTCTTCAAATCCCCACTATCCACTATCCACTATCTACTATCCACTATCCACTAACTACTAACACCTAACTACTAACTACTCTCTTTTTGATGCATAGTAGCGAGTATTCCTACTCGATTACTAAACAATTGCTGATTTTTCATTGCCAATTAAACTCCGCAAATATTGCAGAATTAAATATCTATATTTAATAACTTAACTCCTGACTTTTGAGAAATTCTCGAATATATCCAGCGACAATACCAGCGCAAGATTCTGGTAAGTCGCTTTTACCATGAGCAATTATTTTTAACTCAGATGAAGGAATTTGACTGTAAACTTTACTCATGGCTAAACTGTGTGGTGTATCTTCTGCACCTTGCAAAATCAAAACTGGCATTTCTAAAGTATATAATCGGTCGTGTAAGAATTCGGCATTAATTTCTGGCTGCTGACGTTGAAATAATATTTTGCAAGCTGTGGGATATTTCACCAGTGTTTGATAAAGCTGCCAATCTTGTTCAATTTCTTTATCCCAGCCTAACATTTTAGTTATGGGGCGAAGTAATCGTAATAATTTAAATATAAAAGGCGATCGCTTTACTAATTGCCGCATTTTCTGCAAACGCTTTTCTTGTCCTTCTATTTCCACACCCTCTGGTGCTAACAATACTAAACCAATAACTTGCTGTGAATATTTTAAAGCATAACTAGCAGCAATCCAGCCTCCCAGAGAATGTCCGACTAAATAAACTTTTTCCAGCTTTAAAGCGTCAATAAATTCAGCAAGAGATTCTAAGAGTAAATCAATTGAGTAATGAACATTAGGATAATCTGACTCACCGAAACCGAATAAATCTGGTGCAAAGCAATGGTAATTTGAAAGCGATTCCATCACCGATAACCATTCACAGCTATCATTCCAAGCACCATGTAAGAAAATTATAGAAGTTCCTTCCCCAAGTTCACGCCAAAATAACAACCCTTGAGAAAGTTTTCTCCGGGAGTTACGAAACAGATTATTCATTTTAATTTATTGGTTAGTAGATAGTGGTTAGTGGGGCATGGGGCATGGGGGAGCCAGTGCGTTGGGCGGCTCTGCCGACTTGAAGCATCTGGCGTCATGGGGCATGGAAAGAATCGTATTTATTCACCCACTCGCGCATCACCGAACTTCTTTAATTCCCAATTCCCAATTCCCAATGCCCAATGCCCAATGCCCATTGACAACCAACAACCAACAAGCTGACAATTATACTTTTACGCTAATGTTGTCAAGCCCTGCAAGTAATCTTGCAACTGTCGGTTGTGATCGTGGGACATTTCCCCTGGTGGTAGAGAGTTGAGAGGAAATGCCTGGATTTCCATTGCTTCCAAGGTATCCTGAATTTCCATAATTCCTTGCACTTCTGCTTCAACGACAATACAAATCGAATGAATTCTGGGATCGCGATCTGGTGCGGAGTAGACTCCTACCAAACGCCGAATTTTCACCAAATCAAGCCCAGTTTCCTCCATCAACTCGCGCTGGACTGTATTCGGAATATCTTCTCCCCAGTCCACCATCCCTCCAGGCAATGCCCAGCGACCATTGTCACGCCGCCGGATTAGCACAATCCTACCATCGGGTAAAATGGGGATGATACTGGTGCCAGTGATGGGATGACGAAAGAGGATACCCAGTACGGCTTGTCCAAAGCGCCATAAGCTACGTGTGGACTGGACAGTTGCAGCAAAAAAAGCAAAAACGTTCAATCTTCCAATGTCTGTGTTGTACTGTAGAACTCGCCACCACTAACATCCGTTCAACTACGAAAATATTGAATTTTGTGTTATGTCAGGATGCTCGTGGTTTAAGATTTTATAAGGAAAATGCCGAAAACCCCGGAGGAACAACAGGTACGCAGTACCGTATTCCACAGCGTAAAACCGGCGATGAAGGCTGGGCGCTATCCTTTATCCTGCCTTGGCAATCTCTTGATATAGTCGCGCAAAACCTCTGCTGCCGAAATTTGCTTCGACTCTGCGTATTGATTTAACTTTTCCCATTCGTCGTTACTCAATCTAAGTTGGTAAACTTTAGGTCTTTTTCTGATTGACATGGTAATGTTTTTGCACTACCATTAATCATAACAGGAACGGTAATTAACCTGTATAAAAACCGAACTGCCTAAAGGCAATCTGAACCTTCTCCCAAGGGGAGACGCTAACGCGAAGACAATTGAATCTATGCGGTTCTACTGCATTGTTCTAGTTTCCTCCTAGCGGTAGGTAAAAGATTCACTCCTTAGCTAGACGACTGGTGAATTTTGAAACGATTTGTTTCAAACTAAACAGAACTTGCAGCAATGCAACTACCGAGGGGCACTCGGAAAGTTAACGTTTGGGAGCCAGTGCGTTGGGGAGGCAGTGCGTTGCGGAGCCAGTGCCGTGCGGAGGTTCCCTCCGTTGAGGCATCTGGCGTTGGGGTTCCCCCCGTTGTAGCACCTGCCGTCGGCGGAGCCGACAGTCACGCACCTGGCGTGGAGAGTCCCACCTCTGGGCTAGATAACGCAAGGAATCTAGTTTAAGTGGTCTCGTTTACCCTGTGAATCCCCGTGCATTTATGCCGGGGAGTGTCAATCTAACGATTACCGCAGAACATATCAATTTTAGCATTTGATGAAACTAAAACTATGTATATACATAATCATTATGAGCTAATAATTTTTTAGTTTTTAGCTAATATTACCTTGTTGAAAGTGGCAATAAATACTTGCTGAAAAATCTAAATTGCTTAAATCTCTACTGGAAATAACGTTAATCTTTTCAACTCTTTAAAATTTTTCTATGAAATTTTCTTATAAAATAGTTTCTATATTTAAATATTTTGCTTTTAAATTGCCTATTCCACATCAAAATTGAGCAAGAAAATTACAAATATTAATTCATTGTTAATTAATCAAAAAATAATTCTCAAGTTTGATTGACAGAAAAAAGTTAAATGCGGTAGACTAGAACACTGTTTAAAGTGTATTGAGTGCTGAGTTAGACTAAGACTATATCAATAACGTTGGTCGTTGATATTGGCTAAGTTATTTCTGGCTTCAGTTTGTTGTTTATTAATGAGGTGAACATGGCGAAGCGCCGCAACCCCAAAAAAGAAAAGGCGCTACGGAACCAGGCATATGCCCGAAAGTTTCGTAAACGAACTACTACAGGACGAATGCAGAGAAGATTCCAGCAAAGACCGCCGAAGAGTGAAGAGGATGAGGGCGCAGCTTCAATGGATGCTGCTGAATAAAGAATGTTGCTCAAATGCTTGTTGAGCTTTTCTTTTAGCTTAGATTCCATAATGCTCCTATCCTTAGCCGATCGCTAGGGGTAGAGATAAATAGGTAATACGATAATCATACATACCGCTTTGGGACGGCATAGCGTAGATTTAAGTCCTTAAAAGCCAAGGATGTTATGTAGTCTCATAATCCGTCAATTGAAAGGGCGTATATTATTTATACGCCCTTATTTATTATTTAACAGTTATTTGAGTGCGGGCGGCTTTCAGCGCTTTGCTTACTTGTTCAAAGCCTGTACCACCGTAGCTGTTGCGGGCTGCAACAACTTGACGGGGGGCGATCGCTTCATAAATATCTGCCTCAAACGCAGGATGCAATTGTTGCCATTCTGATAAACTCAAATCTTTTAAAAGTTTACCTGCGGCAATACTGGTTTTCACCACTTTACCCACGAGATTGTAAGCTTCCCGGAAAGGAACACCCCGCGCCGCTAGATAATCTGCTACATCGGTAGCATTTGAAAAGTCCTCCGCTACAGCTGACGTCAAGCGCTGAGTGCGAAATTCTAAACCTTCCCGCAGCAAAATCGTCATCGCTTCTAAACAAGCTTTAACTGTTTTGACACTATCAAATAAACCTTCTTTGTCTTCTTGCAAGTCTTTGTTATATGCCAAAGGTAGCCCCTTCATTATCACCAGCATTGCTTGCAGATGACCGAATACGCGCCCAGTTTTCCCCCGCACCAATTCTGGAACATCGGGGTTTTTCTTTTGCGGCATAATGCTGGAACCCGTAGCACAGCTATCTTTCAGGGTGACAAAGCGGAATTCTTCTGATGACCAAAGAATTACCTCTTCCGAAAGGCGGCTGAGGTGAACCATAATCAAGCTAGCAGCACACAAGAATTCAATCGCAAAATCGCGATCGCTTACTCCATCCAAGCTATTAGCATAAACTTCGTCAAATTGCAATAGTTCGGCGGTGTAATGGCGGTCAATCGGGAAAGTAGTTCCCGCTAAAGCACCACACCCTAAAGGCGAAATATTTACCCGGCGAGAAACGTCTGCCAAGCGTTCCCAGTCGCGCTGTGCCATCTGATAATATGCTAAGAGGTGATGAGCCAAACTTAGAGGCTGGGCGCGTTGTAGGTGCGTATAACCTGGGATCAGAGTTTGAATATGGTTGTCGGCTATATCTAATAAGACAGTTTGAAATTCTCGCAGAGAATTGCGGATGTGTTGAATTTGGTCGCGCAAATAAAGTCTGGTATCGGTACCAACTTGGTCATTACGCGATCGCGCTGTATGCAGCTTTTTCCCGACATCACCAACAATTTCCGTCAATCGCTTTTCTACGGCAAAGTGTACATCTTCCGCGTCGATACCTGGGTGAAATTTGCCGGCGCGATATTCCTGACGAATTTGTTCTAAACCTGAAACCAGAAGACTTCCTTCTTCTGGGGAAATGATGTTAGTGTGAGCCAGCATTTTCGCATGAGCTTGAGAGCCAGTGATATCGTATTCGATTAATTCAATGTCAAAACTTATACTTGCGTTCAAACGAGCGATCGCCGGATGCAAAGCTGATTCAAATCGCTGACTCCAAGTTGGTTCTTTTGTCATAGAGATGGGGGGATGGGGGGAGAGGGAGAGGGGGAGAGGGGGAGAGGGGGAGAGGGGGAGATGGGGGGAGAGGGAGAGGGGGAGAAAGAATTATTCTCATTGTCACCTTGTCACCTTGTCCCCTTGTCCTCCTTGTCCTCCTTGTCCCCCACTCCCCACTCCCCACTCCCCACTCCCCACTCCCACAAATTTTAACCGTAGCTGGTTAGATTCCGGATCATATAGCCAATGACTAACCCAATCAACAGTGCCCACACTTGACCTGTTTGGATAAAGTGGTTAAAAGCTGTTTGCACTTGACCGATAAGATTAGCATCTCTAACGGTTTGAGCTAGCATCGTTGAATATACTGGTAAATCCCACACTAACTGATACATAGAATCTAAAGCGTTGTTCATACTTATTAATCAATGGGTTATTCGCAGCATTGTCAGTTGTTTGTTTTACTGACCAAAACTAGGGTGCAGGGTGCAGGGTGTAGGGTGTGGGGTAAGAAAGATAAATTTGTATTATTTGACACCCAGCCCCGAAACCGCCTTGGTGTCATAGCCCCCACCAAAATCTATGATTTGGTGGTCTAAAATCAGTGGGGGTACTTGCGAACACTGATTTATTCCTTACACCCTACACCCTATACCCCACACCCTTCTTTTTGACATTGACCACATACTGAAATTATGTGGATAACTTTAATGTCATAACCTCAAGATGCAGGTGATGTAAATAGGGTCTTTTTCATAAATCGACGGGATGCTGTCCATAATAAGGTAAAGCGTCTGACCAGTGGGGACGCTTGCCTTGTTGCCAGTCGAGATATGCGAGTTCCAACACGCTGGTTACTGTTGCTGCTAAGTTAGATTTGGCTTCGATTAATTGATAAGTTGTATTTGAAGCTAATTTTTCTTGCCACGCTTCTGGTGTAAATACGGTATCAGGCAACAAAGATATTAAATTAGAAGCATCAGGCATATATTGATAAATAGCTGCAAAAACTTGACCTCGTTGTGCTGGCATTTGCACAGCAATGATACTGTGGTTTGAATCTTTTTGGGAGTAGGCGATCGCTGCTAATGTGGAAATAGCAAACACCGGAATATTCAACTGTTGTCCTAATGTTCTGGCAGTTACAACTCCGATTCGAGTACCAGTAAATCCACCGGGTCCCTTGGCTACGGCGATAAACGCTAAATCTGCCCAAGTTTGCGGTTTAATAAAATTAATTAAGTATTCATGCAACAAGCTAGATACATTACGTTCTAAATTCCAAACGTCAGAACGTGTATCTTCCGCAAAGTTACTTATTGCCAAACCCAATTCAGGTGTGGTGGTATGTAGCGATAAACCGTATTTTGTTGGTTGGATTTCTAATTCAGTGGTCAAGCGATTTTAGATTTAGGATTTTGGATTAACTGCTTTTGTAGTGACGCAATTCATTGCGTCATGACAACGCAATAAATTGCGTTACTACGGATTATCAAGTTGGTACCAATTCACCAGGACGCAACTTAGACCATTTACCGGTTTCCCGCTTAAAGCTGAGACAACCGACAACATCCCATTCCATTTCAATATAATCCTCTTTGGGACGGATGTTAACGTTGATAGAGGGTTCATTCGGTTCAAAATTTGGGGTTTCCGTCAGGTGAGGTTGTTCGTGCTGCGTTTCTACTGCGTTGTAGGTGATGCAGCGGTCTACATAGTGGCAGTTGACACAAATACACATAATATAACCACGATACAAAGAGCTTTATTGTTAATCTAGCTTAAGCCAAATCGTAATTCATTAGTTGCTGGATTGATTTTTATTACAATGCATGGTTCAAATTTTTCTAACTTATCTGATAATTATCCTTTTAGCCGGGAATTGTTGCCAAAAACAGCTTACATGGTAGGTGGTGCTGTGCGCGATCGCATTTTAGGAAGAAGTCGCGAGTATTTGGATCTAGATTTTGTTCTATCATGTGATGCGGTCAAGGTAGCGCGAAAAATCGCGAAGCATTACAAAGCTGGTTTTGTCTTACTCGATCCGCAAAGACAAATTGCCCGTGTGGTGTTTCCCCAAGCTACGGTTGATTTTGCCCAACAGTCGGGGGAATCTATAGAAACTGACTTGTATAGAAGGGATTTTACTGTAAATGCGATCGCCTACAATCCGCACACGCAAGAAATCGTCGATCCTCTGCAAGGTTGTGCTGATTTAGAACAACGCATGATGAGGATGATATCACCTGCCAATCTGCAAGACGATCCCTTGCGGTTAATGCGAGCTTATCGCCAAGCGGCGCAACTTAATTTTACAATTGAGACAGATACTCAGATAGCAATTCGTTCTCTAGCTTCACATATAACTGAAGTTGCCGCAGAACGAGTTCGGGTAGAAATCAATTATTTGCTTTTGAGTTCTCAAGGAACAGCTTGGATAACTCGCGCTTGGGAGGATAATTTACTTACGCCTTTTTTTCAGTTCGCTACATCAGAAAGTTTTGCTAAACTAGCAGCAGTTGACGATGCAGCGGTGAAATTAGCAGAAAATTGGCAGGAATTAGGCGTAAAACTGCAAGAGTATGTTAGGGATACAGTTAAAACTACTTGGTTGAGTATTGCTAAACTTGCTTGTCTTGTCAACCAAAATCCAGAAGTTGCGGAAATTGAATTACAAAAACTAACTTATAGTCGTGCAGAAATTAAAGGTGTAACCACCGCCTTAAAGCTGTTCCCGCAATTAAAATTATCTCAGATGTCTTTGCGAGAACAGTATTTTTTCTTTCAAGAAGCCGGTTTTGTTTTCCCGGCTACAGCAGTTTTAGCTGTAGGACATGATATCTTGGTAGAGGCGATCGCACCCTTGATCGACCGCTACCTGAACCCTGACGATCTGGTTTCTCATCCCACACCCTTATTGAGTGGGAAGGAACTAATTCTAGCATTGCGGATTCCGGCTTCGCCACTATTAGGCAAACTATTAATGGAAATCGCTGTAGCGCAAGTTGAAGGGAAAGTCTCGACCCCAGCAGAAGCGATCGCTTTTGCCCGTCAGTTACTTGAGGGTTAATTGTTATAATCTACAAGTTAGTATTCTTGCTAAGTACAGCTTTGCGTAAAAATGAACACGTTTTTTTAACGCAGAGGGACGCAGAGTTAGCGCAGAGGTGAATCAGTCGGCGGAGTCGGTTTCCGTCCCGTCGAACTGATGAACCCGAAGGGGACGCAGAGTTTTTCTGAATTTAATTCGTTACTTACCTTGTGCAATGTTCTGCAAGTTCTCGATTTGATATTAAGATTAGTGCGATCGCTTCTGTGCAACTTTCCCTTGCTTCTTCGAGAGTTTTCTCTTGGACATTAGCACCAGGTAGCTCTTGGATGTAGCCAATATACCAACCATCTACCTTTTCAAATACCGCAGTAAAAGAGTTTTCCATTATCTACCCTACGAGCTTTCGCTTATTGCGTGAACAAGTAAATTTAATTTTCCAAAGCTTCCAAGAATTCGTCTACCGTTATTTCTGCCTTGGAAATTAAACTTCGCAATGTGCCACGAGCTACTTCGTTATGATTTGGTACAGAAAGAGTAGCTGGATATCCTTCTTTTGTCAGAATAATATGACTTCCACGCTGGCTTTGAAACTTCCCACCCAAGTTTCTCAAATGTCTTGATAACCTCCGAAGGTTTCAATATTGGTACAGCAGCCATTATACAGAAACTTCCACTTCGCGAGTTATCACGGTCATTGGCATTCCTTTTTCAGCCCTTACCTCTAAACATTCCTTAATTGCTTCTTGAATGTTTGCAATAGCCTCTTTTTCGGTTTTGCCTTGACTAACACAGCCAGGAATTACTGGACATTCAGCAATGAACATCCCATCTTCATCTTGAAGGATAGTAATAAGAAACTTCATTCCTCTTGTCCTATTTCCTAAATGGTAACATCTTCAAGATTCTTATGATTTAATTCGGACAATTAATGCAATTTATGCTTAATGTTAGTGAGAAGCAGATACTAACATTCAGCATACGTCTTTAAGCTACTTGATTCTTCGTTGAGTGTAGTTGTGTGGGAGGTGAAATAGGCGATCGCTTTTGACTTTCGATTAAATTAGCTTTATCCACCAGCCTATTGACAATTTTCTCGGCATAAGCATAAAGCTCACTATCATGCTGAAAATTGGTAAGTAGAAAAAAGATGTGCCATTCATCGCGACTAATTGCTAAATATTCCCCTGGTTGATAATTATCTACCCCTGCGAGGATTTTTCGCTCCGCATTCCAGGGTAACTTAATTTGCAGATAGCGTTGACGAGCGCTGTTAAAACAAACTTTAACTTTTAATATATGACCGCTATTATTTTTTATCGATGTCTCGCTGATATATTCTTTACCATAATACTGCATTTCGTTCCATAGCTGATAGACATATTTACCAGCTTCGTAGAACGCCACAAACTGTGATAGATTCATTTTTACACCCTTATGTTATAAGTTTTTTAATATTAGTATTTAAACACTTATTGCTGTTATAACGATATACTTATCAAAATGTAACTTGTTGCAATTACTTAAAATTAGTTATTTTAGGGATTGTTAATTGTTAGCAGCATTTAATACAGTAAATATGCGAGGAAATAAAAGCTGTGTGCAAGCACACAATCTCATAAAACTTAACAATTTCTTCAGGATGTAATTTATAATTTAGTAGCGCAGGCGTTCCCGCTTCTCAATCGCGGAGACGCACTCGCGTTCGGGTTGCCGTAGGCATCGCTTTTGCACATCAGCTACTCTATAGTTAAAATATTTTTATAAAGGAAGGTAACGTATCTGCCCTTCCCATTCGCCATCAAGACTACATTCTGCTAACAATAAAATATCTTCAATCGCGCTGCCAATTGGCACATCTAAGCTAACCTCAAAGACTCCAGGCATAGACAACCCCGCTTCGACCCGTTCATAAGCATACTGTGTAATGGTTGCGACATCATGGGTCAACAACACTCGCCCTTCTTGCGCTGCCCATTGCAGTACTGTTGGATCATCTGCCCCAGATAGTCCCACATCTTGAATTCGGTTGAAGAAAGGCAGAGGGCAGGAGGCAGAAGGCAGAAGGAGCAATCGGATGGGGATTCAAACCCCAACCGATTGAATCCACCGTGTAGACGGTGGGGTTTTATACCCAGTTGGCTCCAGCCAGAAGGCTGAATCAAAGACATAATTTATACCTTCTGCCCTCTGCCCTCTGCCTTCTGCCTTCCGCCGAAGGCGGATAATATCCAATTCTGGCTGCCGACGCGATAAGCCTCGCACAATATTGTTGTTAAAATTTTCGTCGGCAAGAAATCGCAACATAATTATTAAATGCGACGTGCCATTAAACGTTGACGCACATCTTGAGGATTAAATTTAGCCTCATTTAATTTACGGATTTCACTTGAGCGTTGTTGCCGTTGGTGCAAGTAAGCTTCAACATCCTGCTGATGCCGTAAATAGTAGCTTATCACAGCATAAACATCAGCTAGCTGCAAAGATGAATATTGAAACACAATTTCCTCGGCAGTTGACCCTTGGTTGAAGGCAGCTACAACTGTATCTAGTGTTACCCGTGTTTCCCCTACTCGCACTACTCCATCAGGGTTAAGTTGCAAGGGAAGGGGTTCTGTTATGAGAGAAAGGGTCATCACATTTACTTTCAGTCTTTGATTTTAGGAATAAAGCTATATTAGCTTTTGCATCCCAGCGACAACAATTTCTCCTTTGATTATCAGATAAAGTTAGCAATGGCTTTTGCAATCCCCATTCCTTTACTTTAGTTGCTGAAAGAGCACCGTGAGCAGCCACCGTAGGGTGTGTTACCGCGTAAAGCGCGTAACGCACACCATTAATGGTGCGTTAAACTTCGTTATAACGCACCCTACGCTATCTATATGCGAAGTCGGGGATCTGAAGAAGGGCAATTAATAGGTAGGAAATGTGTCTTACTTACAAAGCTTAAATTGTTACACCCTCAATTTCCTCATCAGTTAAGTCGTACAACTGACGCAACTGTTGCAACTTATCCTCACTCGCATTCCAAAAACCGCGTCCGGAAGCTTCTAGCATTCTCCCTATAATATTGCGGAAAGCTTCTGGATTCGACTTGCGTAATCTTTCCGCCATCTCTGCATCCAAAGCGTAAGTATCTGCGGCTTGCTCGTATACCCAATCATCAGTAAAATCCGCAGTGCCGCCCCAGCCAATCAACGCCGTCATGCGTTGCGAAATTTCAAACGCACCACCAGAACCTTGATTAGCCATTGCTTCTGCCCATTTAGGATTTAGCAACTTGCTGCGATATTCCATCCGCAGTAAATCATCAAGATTGCGGGGTGTAGTATCTTTCGAGAAACTTTCTACAAAGCTGGTTGTTACCTTCTTCTTGCTTTGTTTTTCTGCCGCCTTTTTCAAACCGCCAGTATTAGCGTAATATTCTTGAATATCAGTCAAACCGTATTCTACCGAATCGATTTCTTGAACAATGCGATCGCTTGTTTTTAACAACTGCGTCAGTACTTCTGGTCTAGCTTGACCCTTATCCTGCCTACCGTAACTGAAAACATTGCGACCTTGCCAAGTATCCCCCAACTCATCACCAGATTCCCAATTACCATCAACAACTCTATCATTTACCAACGAACCAAAATCACCAGCCGGATTAGAAAATAATCTCGCCGAAGCATTTTCTATACCTTCTGCCTTCAAAGCCAAAGCATGTTTTCTAATAAAATTCTCCTCTGACGATTCATCCGCATCAGCCGCACGTTGAAACAAATCATCCAACAACTCAATAATATTGACAAAACTATCACGAAAAATACCAGATAAATTCGCCAAAACATCAATTCGCGGATGTCCAACCTCAGACAAAGGCATCAATTCATAACGAACAATGCGTCCCGTCCCCTCCTTCACAGGTTCGGCACCCACCAACTCCAAAAGAATACCTAAAGACTCCCCCTTCGTCTTAATTGCATCCAAACCCCATAACATCACCGCCACAGTTTCCGGATATTTACCATACTCTTCTAAATGCTGTGAAATAATTTTTTTACCTATCTCCCTCCCCCTTTCATAAGCACCAGCAGAAGGCATTCTATAAGGATCTAAAGCATGAATATTCCTTCCCGTAGGCAACACACCAGAACCATCCCGCAACAAATCGCCACCAGGCGCCGGCATAATATACTCCCCATTCAACCCCCGCAAAAGATTCGTCAACTCATCAGTAGATTGCATCAACAAATCTCTAATCTCCTCCTCCTCCTCTCTGCGTTCTCTGCGCCTCTGCGGTTCGTTTTCTCCAAAATAAGCCTGCAAATACCCCGCCATTTCCTCCTCATTTGGCGCTTCACCCAAAGTATGCAAACCCGAAGAAAAAAGCCGACCTTCTAACACCTGCAAATACTCATACAACTTCACCAAATAATCATTAAAAGCATGACCGCTAAACATCCTGACATTCTCAGGACTAAACGAAATCCCCAACCGTTTCGCCTCATCAAACGGACAATCAGCATCTAAACCAGTATCAACAACCTTCTGACAAATCACTGACTTCAGCGCATAATTCTTTTGCGGATCTTCTCGATACTCAGAAATCAAATCCCGCAGAGACATTAACTCCTTATACAAACCAGCACGTCCATAAGGCGGGACATTGTGAGAAATTAACACACCATAGCCGCGACGCTTCGCCAAAATTGATTCAGAAGGATTATTCGCCGCATATATATATAAATTCGGCAAATCTCCTAACAAAATATCCGACCAAGAATAACCCGTATTTCCTAACGGCGATCCCGGCAACCATTCGACAGTACCGTGCATTCCAAAATGCACCACAGCATCAGCTTGAAACTGATTTTGCAGCCATTTGTAGAAAGCAGCATATTGAGGATGTGGCGTTAAATCTCGTTCAAACATCAACCGCATCGGATCGCCTTGTATACCTAAAGGTGGTTGTACACCGATCCAAATATTTCCTAACTGAATACCGCCAATATTAAACTCATCACCGTAAGTTTTAATTCCCGTACCCGTGAGAGATTTCCATTGTTTTTCGATGCGAGATGTGCGGAGATATCCCAACCATTTTTCCAGAGTTTTCGCGTTGACAGTAGTGGGACTAGTCTCTAGCTTTTCATCTGCTTCTTTGACAGCGCGAATCAACTCTTCTCCATCTTCGGGTAAATCTGCGATCGCATAACCTTGATTTTGCAGTGCCTGGAGAAAATTGAGAAGCGATCGCGGTACATTTAATAGTGCAGCTGTTCCTGTTGCACCGTACCCAGGTGGAAAACCATACAAAATAATCGCTATCTTCCTCTGTGAAGCAGGTTTTTGCCGCAACGCAACCCAGCTTTTTACCCTGCCAATCAATCTCTGCACTCGTTCTGGAACGAGATAAATTTGTTCTCCCACCAACCCACCGAGGGGAATTGTATCAATAGCGCCGTCTAATTCTGGCAATGCATATAATACGACACTTTGCAAGCCCCCGATACCTTGGCGTGTCCAAGAGTGAATATCTTGAATTAGCAGTGGTGCAGCGACGATGTAAGGTACATTCTTGGCAGCAAGGATTTTTACCGCAATTTGCGTTTGCCGTCCTGCTTCCATTGAACCAGCAGGACCACCCACTAAAGGAAAGCCAATTGTAGATACGATCGCATCCACTTTCACTGCTTCGTTGGTGAGTGAAAGAGTTTCAATATTATTATTATTTCGTTGCTGCGTTTCATAGTCGCTGGTCATCCAATCTCGCACGGCAACGTGTCCTTCAACACCGTTAATAAAAATGGGTAAAGGTATCAAACCAGCTTCTTCAAAACTGCGAATTAATTGAGGAATATAAGGTTGTTTGGTAATAACGTGTTTGCGATAAAGCAAGATTCCAATAATTGGGGAATGGGGCATTGGGCATGGGGCATCGGGCATGGGGCTTTGGTAATAATTCTTTTCCTTCTCCCTTTCCCCTTTCCCCTTTCCCCTTTCCCCCTTTCCCCTCTTGTGATACCACTTTAAATATTCTCGCGGAGATTCAAAAAAGCCTTGATAATCGGGATGAAGCAATCCCATATTCGGAGTTTCTATCGGCGGAGGGATTTCGCCGATTTTTAAATCTAAATATTTTTCTGCTAATATCCAAAATAATGCGGCTACGTTTTCTGCACCGCCAGCATTCCAATAACCATAAATAATTAACCAGTTGCGTAAGTCTTGCACTTTTTGCACTGGCACAAATTTGAGAAGTTTGGGACCTATTTTTAAGAAGCTAATGTAACCTGCAAGTTTGTCTTCTTCTTTTCCGTTGCTAAATTTATCAAGAATGAATTTAACTGGTTTGGGCATTCCTTTGGGTTTGTCACCAATCGCAAAATCACCCAATTTAGTTAAACTCATCAATTCTAAAGCTGACTCGAACACCAAACGGATGGGAATTTGGGCAACGCGATCGCGCAACCACAAAACTTCGTCATAATCAAATAGCAAGCTGCCAAAAAACACATCCGCGTTATGAAGTGCTGCTTCTACCTCGCTACGGTTGGTGGTAATATCGCGATCGCTAAACACGCGAATATCCAACTCACCACAGCGCAAGGACGCCAAGTAAGATGCTTTTCTATACAAGTCAGCGTTGAACGATTCAAATCCAGCAATCAAAACTATGCGTTTCATGCGTTAAGTGGTAAACACTCCATCTTAATTTTAAGCCCTCACCCTAGAAGGGTGGGGCTAAACAAACGAAGTCCGCCTGCGCGGACTAGGGAAAATTAGGGATTTTCAAGCCTGCGCTCGTCTGGCTTTGTACGTATAGCCGCACCCTTCTAGGGTGAGGGCTGGAAGCTAAAAGAAAATGAGTGATTTTCAAGCCTGCGCTCGTCTGGCTTTGTACGTATAGCCGCACCCTTCTAGGGTGACGGTGCTGCGGTGCAGCAATTTTCCGAAAAAAGAAGTTTTCCGCTTGTAGGTAGTATAGACAATTCTAGTCAAATCAAACAGTTCTTCAAGGAGTTAACTATGATACAAGAAGTTCAAGCAACAGCTAGTAAAGAATTACCTGTTTTGCGAAAGGGTGATACTGGCGGTGCTGTAAAGTTGTTACAGAATCTTTTGATTTCTTTAGGCTATTTCGACAAAGATTTGCGTACTGGAAATTTTTTCGACCAAACAGAACTTGCCGTAAAAAATTTCCAAAATGATTATAACTTGCAAGCAGATGGTATAGTCGGCGCGAAAACTTGGGATTTGTTGGGTAGTGTTCTTTGGGATTAAATTAGCGTCTCAATAACTAAGAAATTAGTCATTAGGGTGTACTTAATCAAATCTGATAGCACCCTAATTAAGCGCTTTTAACATACAGATTAAACAGTTTCTTGGGAATCAACTTCTGTTAACTGCAATGACTTTTCAAATTCCAAGCGCTGTTGTACGTTATGTAAGAAGTAACCATTAAGCATGGCAGATCCTAACAACATTCCCAAGTGTTGGCGACTGGTGGTAATTTCAACGTCGAAGTCTTCTGAAGGTAAGTTACCCAACATACTCACAATGGTGCGCTCGATCGCTTGAAGTACTTCTGGTGATGTTGGCTTGGATAGTTGGGCAACCATTTCTGGATTCAGCGATTTAATGTATTGCCACAAGTTGTTGTTAACTGCTTCCGAACCAAAGTTCTCTGGATTGCGATTAGAAATATTATTCATGATAGTAAACTAGCAATAATTTATCAACTTGTATTTACTTTAACAATCTTTTTATAATAGCGATGTCAGCTTAACCGAACTTATTTTAGGGCGGTTTCTTCTACTTATATTTTGTCTGTTGAAGTAGCTGGTTGCAATTACAGCGTTTTTCAGGTAATTAAGGTACACAGGTAGGGGCACAACATTGTTGTGCCCTTACAATAATCAGTACCGAACCTTGTTGCAATTTGCTGTAAATCAGTCAGTAGGGTGTGTTATGCCGCAGGAAGATCGCACCATTCGGTGATTTTCGGTGCGTGATTGTCGCTTCGTCCATAACTACCAGATTCTTTTTCCCCTTCCCTACAAGGGTAGGGGAGCCACTTGCATGGGCGGGTTTCCCGACTTGTGCAATGTGGCGTGGTTAGGTCTGTATTTGAAAAGCGCTATATACGATCGCAGGTAGATGTCCCCACCTACTTAAAGATGATTAAATATAAAAAATGGCTATGTTTTGTCGTCCAAGAGGAATAAGCGTGAAAGCTTTTGCGCTCGGTGAAACCAAAGCCTCTAAACTAAGGGCTAAATCTTTTACTGAAGCTGTGGCTGCGCTCGATGAATAATAGGCGATCTTCTAAAAAATCTCAATCCAAGCTTGATGGGGAGCAGCAAGACAACTCAAATGTATTCCCGATTGTGGGGATTGGAGCGTCTGCGGGTGGATTGGAAGCATTTACGCAATTGCTAAATTATCTGCCGAGTGATACCGGCATGGGATTTGTGCTGGTACAGCACTTAGCCCCAGATCATAAAAGTTTGTTGAAGGAGATTCTTTCGAGAGCAACCCAGATGACGGTGCATGAAGTGGTTGATAATACAACCGTAGAACCGAACCAGCTTTATGTAATTCCGCCGAATAAGCAGATGACTATTTCTCAGGGGGTGCTGAAACTGATGCCCCGTGAGAAAATTCGCGGACTAGCGATGACGGTTGATACATTCTTTCTTTCTTTAGCTGAGGATCAAGGTAACAAAGCGATCGCTGTTGTTCTTTCTGGGGGTGATTCTGATGGGGCACTGGGAGCAAAAGCAATCAAAGCGGCTGGGGGGATTACCTTTGCTCAGTGTCAAGACACGGCACAAGTTAGCAGTATGCCGAACACTGCTGTCGCCACCGGACATGTAGACTTTATTTTACCACCGCAAGTGATCGCCCAAGAACTAGCAAAAATCAGCCAGCATCCCTACATCGCCGATTCTGCTTCAGTAAACCTCGTTGAAGAACCAGAACCAATTGAAGGCGAGAATGCCTTACAAACCATCTTTGTATTGCTGCGGGCTGCTACAGGAGTTGACTTTACTTATTACAAACACACTACCTTGAAGCGGCGAATTCTCCGCCGGATGGTGCTATATCAGATAGAACGATTGCAGGATTACGTCAAGTTTCTCCAAAACCATCCGGCTGAAGTGCTGGCTTTGTACGAAGATGTTTTGATTAACGTCACCAGTTTTATGCGTGACCCTGAAGCCTTTGAAGCTTTAAAAAGTAAAGTATTTCCGATAATTACCAAAGATAAATCAGCAGCAATACCGATCCGCATTTGGGTGGCAGGTTGTGCAACCGGGGAAGAAGCTTATTCTATCGCCATTTGCTTGTTGGAATTTTTAGAGACGCAGCCAATTAAGCCGCCGATTCAGATTTATGCTACAGACATCAGTGAGAGTGCGATCGAAAAAGCTAGGGTTGGCATCTATAAACACAGCCAGATGCAAGATCTCTCACCAGAACGTCTGCGACGCTTTTTTGTCCGGCAAGACGATGGCTACCAAATTAGTAAGCCGGTGCGCGAACTGTGTGTCTTTGCCAAACAAAATTTGTGCGCTGATCCGCCATTTTCCAAGCTCGATTTGATCACCTGTCGCAATGTAATGATTTATTTTGGGGCGACTTTGCAGAAGAAGATTCTGCCAATCTTCCATTATGGTCTGAAGTCAACCGGATTTCTGATGTTAGGAACTTCGGAAACCGTGGGGGAATTTTTAGACTTGTTTTCGCTGGTTGATAAAAAGTACAAAATTTATGCCCGAAAGTTGACCCAGGCTCGCTTGCCCATAGATATAGTAAGCAACAACTATCCCTTAAACTTAGGAAATCTTAATCCACAAGTCAACGAAGAGACTTTTACCGATCTTGATTTGCAGAAACAAGCAGACCAGATCGTTTTGAATCGCTTTGCGCCGGCGGGTGTAATTACAAACTACGATTTGGAGATTCTGCAATTTCGGGGACAGACCAGCTTTTATCTGGAACCTGCCCCAGGCAGGGCAAGTTTGAATTTGCTGAAAATGGTTCGAGAAGACTTGCGGCTAGAAATCCGCACGGCAATTCAGCAAGCAAAAAAGCATGACTTGCCAGTGAAAAAAAAGGACTTGCAAATCTGGGAGAACCAGCAGCCACGGCAGATTAGTATTAATGTTATTCCCTTCAGAGCGCGCACCTCAGAAGAACGCTACTTTTTAATTTTGTTTGAGGATGCTCCTGCGACATCTGAGTTAGGAGAAACTAAAAGCGAAAAAACTACGCAAAGAAAGCAAACAACTGACAAGGAAATTGCTCGGCTGCAACAAGAACTAACGGTTACTAAAGAGCATCTGCAAGCGATTATTGAGGAGCAGGAAGCCTCTAATCAAGATTTGAGAGCTGCCAACGAGGAAATTCTCTCCAGCAATGAGGAATTGCAAAGCACCAATGAGGAGTTGGAAACTGCCAAAGAAGAAATTCAAGCAGCAAATGAAGAATTAAATACCCTTAACGACGAACTGTTTCGGCGCAATATCGAATCGAACCAAGTCAGCAACGATTTGCAGAATTTGCTCAGTAGTACGAACATTCCGATTGTCATGCTGGGAGCCGATCTCCGCATTCGCCGCTTTACTCCTTTAGCACAACAAATTTTGAACTTGATTCCCACCGATGTGGGGCGACCTTTAGGTGATATTAATCTTAATCTCAACGTGCCAGATTTAGAGCAAGAGATTTTGGATGTGATTAATAACCTCAGCCCCAAAGAGCAGGAAGTGCAAGACAACAAAGGGCATTGGTATGATTTGCGAATCCGTCCCTACCGAACGATAGACAATAAAATTGATGGTGCGGTGGTGATATTGGTGGATATTGACGCGCTCAAACGCAGTGCAACGCAGCTGGCACAATCGCGCAATTATGCAGAAGCGATTGTAGATACGCTGCGGGAACCCTTGGTGGTGCTGGATACCAGCTTACAAGTCATCAGCGCGAATCAAGCTTTCTATGAGTTGTTCCAAGTTCAAGCAGGGCAAATAGAACAGCGTTTACGGATTTTTGAATTAGGGAATGGACAATTGAACATTCCCCAATTGCGATCGCTTCTGGAAGATATTGTTCCTAGCAATAATCAGCTAGAGGATTTTCAAAACTTAGAGCTTGAGTATGAGTTTGAGCATGGACGCAAAACTTTGCAGGTTAATGCCCGCAAAATGTCTCAAGCAGGCGATCGCGACTTGATTCTTTTAGCGATCGCTGACATCACGCAGCAAAAACAGTTGCTGCGTGAACGCGCTCAACTTTTATCTCAAGAACAGTCAGCGCGAGCTGCCGCTGAGACAGCTAACCGCATTAAGGATGAGTTTTTATCGATTCTCTCGCACGAACTGAGAAATCCCCTTAATTCTTTAGTAGGATGGGCACAGTTGCTCCGCAAGCAAAAACTTGACAAAAACAAGCTTGCTCGCGGGCTTGAGGCAATTGAAAACAGTGCCAAATTACAAACTCAACTGATTGAGGATTTGTTGGATATTTCCCGCATTACATCAGGTAAGATGCCCTTGGATGCGCGGATGATACAGCTTGTCCCGGTAATTAACGCAGCAATCGAAGTCGTCCGCACCTCAGCAGACAGCAAACAAATTCAAATTGTACCCAGGCTTGATGCTTCCTCCCAACAAATATTTGGCGATCCCATCCGCATACAGCAAGTCGTCTGGAATTTACTTTCTAACTCGATTAAATTCACTCCCGCACGAGGACGAGTTGAAATTACATTAGAGTATATTGATTCAATGGCTGAAATTCAAGTCAGCGACACGGGTAAGGGCATCAGTGCTGACTTTTTACCTTATGTTTTCGATCGCTTCCGGCAAGCAGATAGTACGCTCACCCGACAAAATTCTGGACTCGGACTCGGACTGACGATTGTCCGTCACTTAGTTGAAGCTCACGGTGGCACAGTTGAGGCTGAAAGTTTGGGTGAAAAACAAGGAGCGACATTTACCGTCAGGCTGCCGCTGCAAGCCCAAATTGAAGATGCGGTGTCACCAGACGCGATCGACATAGAAGTGTTAGTTGAAGATATCCCATCCATAGCAGGTGTGCGAGTCTTAATTGTCGATGATGCGGCAGATGTGCGTGAGATATTCACCGCAGTGCTGCAAGACAATCAAGCCACAGTCACAACAGTTGCTACAGCAAGTGAAGCGATCGCCACTTTAACAGCAAATCCATCAGAATATGATGTGTTGTTATCTGACATCAGTATGCCAGGGGAAGACGGCTACACATTAATTCGCCGAATCAGACAACTAAGTGCTTCATCTGGGGGACAAATTCCCGCAGCAGCGCTGACAGCACATGCGAGAGACGAGGATCGAGCAGAGGCTTTAGCCGCCGGCTTTCAAATGCATCTTACCAAACCTGTACCTCCCAATCAACTAGCGCTTGCAGTCGCAACTTTAGCCGGACGAATTCGCGGTAATGGGGAGAGGGGGGGAGAGGGGGAGGGGGAGAGGGGGGGAGGGGGAGAATAAGTTGCACTCAAGAGCGTTAAGTAAAGCGGGCGATCGCATTTTCTAATCTTTGAAATTGGCGATCGTATTATATTTGGCAGAGCGACGTTATCTTATAACAGAGCGACGTTATCTTATAACGGACCGATGTTATAGCATAACGGACCGATGTTATCTTATAACGGACCGATGTTATCTTATAACGGACCGATGTTATCTTATAACGGACCGATGTTATCTTATAACGGACCGATGTTATAGCATAACGGACCGATGTTATGCCAATACAGAGCGATGTTATGCTAACAGTCGCAGGTACATACAAATGAGTCCAGAACAAGAGTTATTAGCAAAATGGCGTTCCCTTCCCCAGGAAAAACAAAAGGAAGTTTTGTAAGGATTCAGGTCAGGGGTATTGACAAGTGTGACATCTCAGGCGGAATATCACAATTATGGAAAAAGACCTGCCTGTGAAACTAGACCGTGAAACGCTTCTCCAGTTGGCTCCGGAAGAACTGG
>JAESGF010000152.1_pt1 | contig 53226 bp, 49 predicted proteins | sample 9269621 | NCBI WGS metagenome assembly JAESGF01 (sample SAMN14515066, study PRJNA621663) | algae metagenome | isolation source: Tolypothrix carrinoi HA7290-LM1 and co-occurring heterotrophs from dry rock... | place: USA: Makauwahi cave, Kauai, Hawaii | collected 2011-01-06
GTTACGGGGGGTGATCGGGCGTGGCGCCGCGGCGCCGGCCGGGTACGTCATCCCGGCCGGCGCGCGCAGGTACTCGAGCCCGTGCTGGTCGACGAGCCCGGTGTAGTAGGCGTTAGGGCCGGGGAAGCCCAGCATCCGCCAGCCGACCATGTCCCGGTTCCCCCCGTAGACCGGGTCGGTGAAATAGCCTTCCAGCGTGTTGCGCCGGAGGAAGTCGAAGAAGGTCTTGCCGGGAATCGGACCCGCATCGGCCTCGCCCTCCTCCAGCATTGTGAGGATGCGGTCCTGCTCATCGGGGGCGAGCGCCTCGAACGGTTGGTCGAGTCCGCTCTGGATGCCTTCGATCCCGGCCCGGTAGAGCTCCGCAGGGCTGAGGCCGAGCTGGTAGCCCTGCCCGGGAACGGCGCGACCCGGGAGATGCGGCCCCTGCAGATAGAAGCCCTCGCCCTCGCCCCACGCGGACGCCAGCTGAAGGTCAATGTAATCCACCACCCCCGCCTGGGACGCACTCGGAAACTCGTCCTCAGGCAGGATGCGGTCGCAGGCCGCCACGAGGAAGTCGACCTCGGAGCGGCGGAGGAACACCCAGCGCTGGCTGTCGGCCAGGTCAGGTCTCGCGAGCGCCTCACCGAGAACCTGCGCCTTCGCGGCAAAGGCCGCGCCGACACCGGCGGAGGCGACGAGCCCGAGAAGGGCGCGCCGGCTGAGCTCTGCTGTCATAGAAACTCCCGTGGCTGAGCGGGCAACGACCCGTTCTCCGCATCGTTCCCGATTGTGAGGCGAGAAGTCCTGTGTCGAGCGAGATTTCGGCCGAAAATGGGAACACACTCGGTGAGTGCAGGTTACCCTTACGAGTGCGGCGCCAAGGAGCCCTGTCATCGCCGATTTCAGACCCGACAGCCAGTCTCTGACGAGGGGTGTTGTCTCCCGCGCCGCTCCGTTCGGCCTCCTCGGCCTGTGCGGGTGCAACTTCGTCGTCCCCGGGCAGCAAAGCGCGCTCGACCCTGCGGGCCATCACGCGCGGCTGCTGTTTGACCTCTGGAACGTCCTTTGGATCGGCGCCGCCGCAATCTGGCTCGTGGTTGCTGGCGTGACCGTGTTCGTCCTCGTCCGGCGCCGCAGCCACCCGGAGCGGTGGGGCAACGTGATGATCTGGGGCGGCGGCGTGATCTTTCCCGTGGCCGTCCTTTCCGCGCTGCTGCCGTACAGCCTCTGGGTCATGACGGAACTCCGCGCCGAGCCGACCGAACCTGCCATGCGCATCGAGGTGATCGGCCAGACCTGGTGGTGGGAGGTAGTGTACACCATGCCGGAGACCGGCGAGCGCGTGGTCAGCGCGAATGAGGTGCGCCTCCCGGTGGACAGGCCAGTCGAGGTCGTCCTCACCAGCCGCGACGTGATCCACTCCTTCTGGATCCCGGCCCTCGCCGGGAAGCTCGACCTCATCCCCGGCCGCGTGAACAGCTACGTGATCGAGGCGGACCGCGTCGGTCTCTTCCGCGGCCAGTGTGCCGAGTTCTGCGGCGCATCACACGCCTGGATGGCGTTCGCCGTCCTCGTGATGGAGGAGGAGGCGTTTGACGAGTGGCTCGAAGCCGAGGCCGCGCCTTACCGGCTGCCCCTCGAGGCGACCGACACGGGGCCGTCTCCCGCGCCGATCGTCGACGCGGCGGGAACCGCTCAAAGCGTCGAGCGGGCGGGGCTCGCCCTGTTCCTCGACAACGGCTGCGGCGCCTGCCACGCGATCAGGGGCACCGCGGCCGATGGCCAGCTCGGCCCCGACCTCACGCACGTCGGAGGACGCCTCACCCTCGCGGCAGGTCTCCTCCCGAACAACGTCGGAACGCTGGCGGGCTGGATCGCTAACGCCCAGCAGCTGAAGCCGGACAACAGGATGCCATCGTTCAACACCCTTTCCGGTGCGGAGCTCCGCACACTCGCCGCGTTCCTGTCGGGGCTGCGCTGATGGACGAGCGTGTCCAGGACCCTCTCGCAGCACCCGGCGAGCCGGATCCGCAGGACGATCCCGCGCTGCGTCGCGCACAGGCGCAGCGTCTCCGCCGTGTCTGGGCCGCGCCCAAGGGGCTCCGCTACTGGACGGCCGTGAACAACACCGAGGTCGGCCTCTGGTACACGGCGACGGCGTTCATTTTCTTCCTTCTCGCCGGCATCCTGGCGCTTCTGATCCGCGCCCAGCTTGCGGTGCCGAACAACGACCTCATCCCGGCCGACGTCTACAACCAGATCTTCACCATGCATGGCACGGTGATGATGTTCCTGTTCGCCGTGCCGATTTTCGAGGCGTTCTCGATCTTCCTCCTCCCGCAGCTTCTCGGCGCCCGCGAGCTGCCGTTCCCCCGCCTCACTGCCTACGGTTACTGGTGCTACGTCTTCGGGGGCACGTTCGTGTTCGGCAGCCTCTTCTTCGGCGCCGCGCCTGACGGCGGCTGGTTCATGTACCCGCCGCTGGTCATGAACGAGGAGACGTCCGGGATCGGGACGGACATCTGGCTCCTCGGCCTCGGCTTCATCGAGATCGCCGCCATCGCCGCTGCGGTCGAGCTCATCGTGGGGGTTCTCAAGAACCGCGCGCCCGGGATGCGGCTCAACCTGATGCCGACCTACGCGTGGTACGTCCTCGTGGTCGGCATCATGATCCTCTTCGGCTTCCCCCCGCTCATGGCGGGCGACCTGCTCATGGAGCTGCAGAGCGCGTTCGACTTCCCGTTCTTCGATCCCGCGCGCGGCGGCGATCCGGTCCTGTGGCAGCACCTGTTCTGGATCTTCGGCCACCCGGAGGTCTACGTCATCTTCCTTCCCGCGATCGCCCTCCTGTCGATGATCGTGCCGACCTTCGCGCAGCGGCCGATTGTCGGCTACACGTGGATCGTGCTCGCCGCGGTGACGACGGGGTTCCTCTCCTTCGGCCTGTGGGTCCACCACATGTACACGACGGGACTCCCCGGCGTGTCGCTCGCCTTCTTCTCGGCGGCGTCCGTAGCCGTCGCGATCCCGACGGCGATACAGATCTTCGTCTTCCTCGCGACGCTTCTCCTTGGCCGTGTCATCCTGTCGATCCCGATGCTGTTCGGCGCCGGCGCGCTCGCCATCTTCGTGATCGGCGGCCTCACCGGCGTGATGGTCGCGCTCGCACCCTTCGACTGGCAGGCCCACGACAGCTACTTCGTGGTTGCGCACCTCCATTATGTGCTGATCGGCGGCGTCGTGTTCCCGATCGTCGCGGGGCTCTACTACTATTACCCGATGGCCGTCGCCCGGACGCTCACGGTGACCGCAGGGCGGATCGCGTTCGTCCTCATGTTCGTTGGCTTCAACGTCGCCTTCCTGCCGATGCACATCACCGGCCTCCGCGGGATGCCGCGACGGGTCTACACCTACCCGGAGGGCCTGGGGTTCGACTGGCTGAACCTCATCTCCACGGTCGGCGCCTTCGTCTTCGCGGCGGGCGTGGCGGTCATCGTCGTCGACGCCATTCGGGTCCGCTTCCAGCCGATCCGCGCCAGGCGCAACCCATGGAGCGCCGGCACGCTCGAGTGGATCGGCGAGATGCCGAACGAGAACTGGGGCGTGCGGTCGATCCCGATGGTCACCACGCGCTACCCGCTGTGGCAGCAGCCGAACCTCATGCGCGAGATGGACGAGGGCCGCTTCTTCCTCCCGGACGCCAAGGAAGGCCTGCGCGAAGGGCTTGTAACAACGGTCGTCGACGCGAAGCCCCTCCACGTCATCCGGATCCCGGGTCCGAGCGGCCTGCCCGTCCTTGCCGCGTTCTTCACGGCGGCGGCCTTCATTGCGGCCACCTTCAAGTTCTGGTGGTTCGGCGGCGCAACGGCCGTGCTGACGACGGCGACCATCCTCGTCTGGCTCTGGCAAGGCACCGGCAGGCTGCCGGAGGCGGACGAGAAGGATGCCGGGCGAGGTCTTCGACTGCCCCTCTATGCCTCGGGTCCCATCTCGGTCTCCTGGTGGGGGATGCTCATCACGCTCCTCGCGGACGCGACGGCATTCGTGAGCCTCGTCTTCGCCTACTTCTTCTACGCGACGGTTCACCCCTACTGGCCGCCCGTCGATGCGCCCGTGGTCGGCGCCGGTCCTGCGGTGCTCGTGATGGCGCTCGCCGCTGGCTCATGGCTGGCGCTCCGGCTCGGCCGTCGCGCGCTTCACGCCGGCTCCGACCTCCTGTTCATCGCCCTTGCCGCCGGCGCCGTCGCCCTTGGGCTTGCCGCCTTCGGGGCGAGCCTCCTGTGGCTCGCCGACGAGGGGCTCGTTCCCTCGCGCCATGCCTACGATGCGACGGTCTGGACGGTCGTGGTGTTCGCCACCGCCCACTACGGCCTCGGCGCGCTCATGGCTGGGTATTGCATGGCCCGGAACGTCGCGGGCAAGCTCACTGCGCGATATCCGGGCGACCTCGAGAACGTGATGCTCTTCTTCACGTTTGCGACGCTGATGACCTTCGTGGCGGCAGGCGTTGCCGGCTTCTACCCGCTGGTGGCGCAGTGACGCCGCGCATCCTTCCAGGCCCCGACTCCATGTGGGGCCTCGCGTTCCCGGCGATCGTCTGGTCGCTGCACTTCCTGTGGTGCTACGGTGTCAACGCGGTGTTCTGCGCCCGCGGGATCGGTGGCGAGGAGGTGCTCGGCCTTGCCGCGATCCAGCTCAATATCGTCGTGGCGACTGCCCTGATGGGCACGCTGCTCGTCTATTCGCTGCTCACGTCCATCGCGCGCCTGCGCGATCCGGAGCTGCACGAAGTCGATCAGGACCGCTCCGAATCGACGGACAACGCGCAGCGGCTCTTCCTCGCGCGCTCCACCTTCGCCATCGCAGCCGTATCGCTCGTCTCGATGGTCTGGATCGCGACCCCCGTGTTCTTCTTCGACACGTGCCGCTGATGCGCCCGCTGCCGCTGGCGGCCGGCATCCTCCTTCTCGTCTTCCTGTGGGCGGGACCGGTCGCCGCGTGGGCCGGATCGAGCTTCGCAGGCCACATGGTCCTCCACATGTCCGTTATGGTGGGGGCGGCGCCGCTCCTCGTCGTCGGCCTCCCGCGTGTGGTCGGGGGACTCGCCCGGCTGTTTCCGACTGCCGCGATCGCTCCGCTCGCTGCGGCGCTCGAGTTTGTCGTCGTCTGGGGATGGCACACGCCGACCCTGTGCACGGCGACCCGCGCCTCGCCGGTCGCGTTCGTTGCGGAGCAAGCGTCGTGGGTCATCGTCGGATCGCTCCTGTGGGCCACCGTCCTCGCCGACTGGCGCAGCGCGGGCCTGTCGCTCTGGGCCGGCGTCCTCGCGCTCCTGCTCACGGGGATGCACATGACGTTTCTCGGCACGCTGATCACCCTCGCCAGCCGGCCACTCTACGGCGTGCCCCTGTGGGACCAGCAGGTCGGGGGCATCGTCATGCTTGCGGTCGGCGGCGTCGCTTACACCGTGGCGGGCGTGGCGCTCGCAGCGCGAGGTCTGTCGGATCGAAACGGGCCGGAGGCTCTGGAGACCTGACCGGCGCACCGGCTGGGCGGATCCACGGCCTTTCAGCGCCGCGCCTAGTGCAGCGTCGCCTGAAGCGAGCGGTAGATGCGGCTGCCCTCGCGGGCGGAGCCGTCCGCCTCTGCGATCGCCGCGGTGATGCGGCCGAGATTGGCGTCAATCTCGCGCATGGAGGCGGCGGCCTGGTGCATGCCGGCCGCGATGTCGCGGGCTGCGCTCGTCTGCTCCTCCACCGCGTCGCCGGCGGTCCGCACGCTGTCCTCCACCGAGCGGACGGCCTCGGCGATGCTGCGCAGGCCTCCGACCACGCTGACCGAAACGGACTGGACGCGCTCGATGTCGCCGGCGATCTGGCTCGTCGACTTCGCGACCTGGTCGGCGAGCGACTTCACCTCGGCGGCGACCACCGCGAAGCCGCGGCCCGCCTCGCCGGCACGCGCCGACTCGATGGTGGCGTTGAGGGCGAGGAGGTTGATCTGCCCGGCGACCTTTTGGATGATCTCCACGATCGAGCTCATCGATTCAGCGGCCGACGAGAGCGCCGTGATGTGGCCATCGGCCGTCTCCGTCTCCGCGATGACGTTGCGTACCGCCTGGCGGGAGCGGTTCATCGCCTCGGAGATGCGCTGCGAGGAGACCTTGAAGTCCTGCACCGCATCCGCCGCCTGCTGGACGGTGCTGGCGGCCTCCGTCGCTGCCGACGAGGCGGAGGCGGAGCGCTGGTTCGCGTCGGAGACGGCGTCGACGATCTCCTCGAGCCGCGTATCGACCTGCCGGCCGGCGTCCTCCGCGCGAAGGCGTTGCTTGACGTTCTCCGTGATGTCGGTCGCGAGCTTGATGATGCCGAGGGGGCGGCCGTCCTCGTCAAGGACGCGGGCGTAGCTCGCGAGGATGTAGACGACGTCGCCGCCCTTCCTGCGGCGCGCGAACTCGCCGATGTGGGTCTTGCCCTCGGCGAGCTCGCGCCAGAACGTGCGGTAGTCGTTCTCGGACATGATCGCGGCGTCGGCGAACTGCCGGTGCGGGCGGCCGATCACCTCGTCGGTGCGGTAGCCCATGATCCGGCAGAACGCCTCGTTGGCGGAGCGGATCGTGCCGTTGAGGTCGTACTCGGCGACGGCGAACGAGCGGTCCAGCGTCTCGAACCGGGCGCGCTGGCCGGCCGCCTTCATGGCGGTTTCCGTCACGTCGGTGCAGAAGACGGCGATCTTGCGCGTTATCCCGCCGCTGATGACCGGGTAGAAGCGCGCGGCGATCCAGTGCTCGGCGCCGCCCTTCGCCTTGATGCGGCGCTGGACAAACGCGCTCTCGCCCCTGCCGATGGACGCGCGCAGCACGTCGTCGAGCACCAGCGGGTCGTCGCGTCGGGCGACGAGCGCGTTGATGGAGCGGCCGACGAGGGCGCCCCGGTCATAGCCGAAGACCTTTGCGAAGGTGTTGTTGAGGTCGGTCACCTCTCCGGTGGGAGAGAGCACGACGAGCGCATTCCAGGTTCCGAGAACGTCGAGCAGGCTTCGCCGCTCGCTGCCGGAGAGTGCCTGGCGGAAGAAGGTCGCTGTGAGCATGCGCGATGACCCGGGAGTGATGGGCGGCCGCCCTCGGTCGCCGGCTCCGTTGTGCGCGTGCACGCTGGCCCGTGGCTGTGTGCCACCCGCGTCTTAGTTGGCGGCAGCGACCCGCGTCTCGCCCGTGATGCGGCTGCGATCGGAGAGGCGGCGGACCTCTGCCATGTCGAGCTTGTGGTTCACGATGCGCGCATAGGCATGCCGGATCTTGGCGGCGAAGGCGGGAGAGCGCGCCGCCTCCGCCTCGAGGCGATCGATAATCTCCGCGACGAGCGACATGCCTCGGTCGGCCGGCAGGGAGACGATCGCGACGTCGCCGCCCGCCTCGACCATCAGCCGCGCCGCCTCGGCGGAGCCCCAACGGGAGGAGACCGCGTCCATCGCGAGGTCGTCCGACACGATGAGGCCTTCGTAGCACAGCGTGTCGCGCAGGAAACCGTTGAGGGCGAGCGGCGACAGCGATGCGGGAAGGTCGTCCGGCCCGGTGATCCCGTCGAGCGTCAGGTGGCCGATCATCACCATGTCGGTGCCGCGCGCGCCCATCAGCGCGGTAAAGGGCAGCATCTCGCGCCGGGACCATGTGGGCGTGAGGTCGATCGCGCCGGCGTGGCTGTCGGCCGTGGAAGAGCCGTGTCCGGGGAAATGCTTCAGCGCGGTCGCGACGCCCTCGGCGTGATGGGCCTCGATGAACGCCTCCGCGTAGTCGATGACCGTCGCGGGGTCGCTGCCGTACGCGCGGCCGAATTCGGCGATGACAGGATTCTGCGCGTTGACCTCGACGTCCACGACGGGACCGAAGTTGACGGTGAAGCCGAGGCTCGAGAGGTTTTCCGCCATTTCGCGGTAGATCCGCTCGGCCTCGGCGACGCTGCCCGCGGCCACTTCGCGCGCGGAGGGAACCACCGGAGCCCCCTCCGTCGGGCGGATCCGGGTGACCGCGCCGCCCTCCTGGTCGATCCCGACGATCGCGGGCAGCACCGGGTGCGCGTCGGCAAAGAGGGCGTTGATCGCGCGGACGTCGTCGGCCGTTCCCACGTTGTGGCGGAACCACAGGACGCCGCCCACCTCGGAGCGGGCGAGAGCGTCACGCGCGATCGCGACCCCGGCGGCATCGGGCGTCCTGCCGGAAAAGGAGATGACGAGGAGCTGGCCGATCATCTCGCGCATTGGCCGCTCGCGCAGCGCGGTCGGCAGGAGAGCCCATTGGAGCTCGGGGCTGTTCGGGATGCAGCCCCGAGCGAATGTGGCGACGATCGACGGCTTCGGGAGGGGCAGCGCCGTCCAGCCTTCCGGCCGGGCGATGAGGCCCTCGAGGGGCGGAAAGGGGATCGCGACCTGTGCGCTCGCCGGCAGGGCGGTCGCAATCGCCAAGGCCACGGCGGTCGCCCGGAGTTGACGTTGGAAGACGTTCATGACCCCTCCTCCCGTCGCTGTTGTGCCCAGCGATCGTTAACGGGTTCGGTTGACGAGACGTTAACGGCAGCAGGTCGTCAACATCACTCCGCTGCGACACGCCCCGATCCGCCCGACGCGCCGCGCTCGGCCTGGTAGCGGTGCCGCGGGCGCGCCTTGAGGCGGAGCGCCTTCAGCTCCTCCCGCTCGCGCGGCGCGTTGCGCATCGCCTGATCGCGGCCGGGCCAGTATTGCGGCGGGCAGTGAACCGTCGGCACACCATAGGCCGCCGCGGCGTGGAGCGTGAAGAACGGCTCCACGAGATGCGGGCGGCCGAGCGCCACGAGGTCGGCACGCCCGGCGGCGAGAATGGTGTTCACCTGGTCCGCCGAGGTGATGGCGCCGACGGCCATCGTCGCGATCCCCGCCTCGGAGCGGACCTGCTCGGCGAACGGCGTCTGGAACATGCGGCCGAAGATGGGCCTCGCATCGGGCACCGTCTGGCCGGTCGAGACGTCCACGAGGTCGACGCCGTGCTCCACGAAGGCCTTGGCGATCCGCACCGTGTCGTCGCCGGTGAGGCCGCCCTCGGCCCAGTCCGTCGCCGAGACGCGGATCGACATCGGGCTCGAGGCCGGCCAGACGGCGCGCATCGCGTCGAACACCTCGAGCGGGAAGCGCAGGCGGTTCTCGATCGGGCCGCCATACTCGTCCGTGCGGCGATTGGTGAGCGGGGAGAGGAAGCTCGCAAGGAGGTAGCCGTGGGCGCAGTGGAGCTCGATCATGTCGACGCCGAGCCGGACGCATCGCTCCGTCGCGGACACGAAGGCGTCGCGGACGCGGTCCATATCGGCGCGGGTCATTTCGCGCGGGACAGGCGAGTCCGGGAAGTAGGGCAGGGCGGACGGGGCGAGGACGTCCCAGCCGCCGCTCTCGAGCGGGCGATCAATCCCTTCCCACATCAGCTTGGTCGAGCCCTTGCGGCCGGAGTGGCCGAGCTGGATGCAGACCTTCGCCTCGGAGTGCTTGCGGATGAAGTCGACGACGCGCTTCCACGCCGCTTCCTGCTCGTCCGTGTAGAGCCCGGCGCAGCCCTCGGTGATGCGGCCCTCGTCCGTCACGCAGACCATCTCGGTGTAGACGATCCCGGCGCCGCCCATGGCGCGGGTGCCGTAGTGGACGAGGTGGAAGTCCTGCGGGACGCCACCCACGGCCGAGTAGGTGTCCATCGGCGAGACGACGACGCGGTTCGGGACGATCATGTCGCGCAGGCGGAGCGGCTGGAACATCGGCGGGACCGGGTGCTCGACGTCGACGTCGAACCCGGCGTGCTGGACGCCGGCGGCGAAGTGGCGCGCGGTTTCGGCGACGAACTCCGGCGCGCGGAGCTCGAGGTTATCCCAGGTGATCGCCTTCGCCCGCGTCATCAGGCCGAAGGCGAACTGCACCGGGTCCATCTCCCAGTAGCGCTCGAGCTTCTCGAACCAGACGAGCGAGACATCCGCGGAGTGCTGGGTCTTCTCCACCTCCTCGCGGCGGCCGGTCTCGAAAGCGGCCAGCGCCGCCGCGATGTCGCCGTGCTTCACCACGGCGCGGTTGAGGGCGATCGCGTCCTCCATGGCGAGCTTGGTGCCCGAGCCGATCGAGAAGTGCGCCGTCGCCTTCGCGTCGCCGAGGAGGACGATGTTCCCGTGCGTCCAACGCTCGTTGCGGATCATCGGGAAGTTCCGCCACATGGAGCGGTTGGTCTTGAGCGGATGGCCGTCGAGGGCCTTGGCAAAGACCTGTTCGAGATACCGGGCGCTCTCCTCCTCGCTCATCCGTGCGAAGCCGACGCGCTCGAAGGTCTTCGGGTCCGTCTCCATCACCCAGGTCGAGGCGCCCGGCTCGTACTGGTAGGCATGGGCGATGAAGAGGCCGTCCTCGTTCCGCTCGAAGAAGAACGAGAACGCGTCGAGCGGCTTCGTCGAGCCCATCCAAGAGAAGTGGTTCGGGCGGAGGTCCGTCGTCGGGCGGAAGTGGTCGACGAAGTGGTTGCGAACGACCGAGTTGATGCCGTCGGAAGCGATCACGAGGTCGCACTCGTCAGAGAGCCGCAGGATGTCGTCCATCGAGAGCTCGGTGCCGTTGCGGATCTCGACGCCGAGGCCGGCGGCACGGTAGTTGAGGAGCTCCAGCAGCGTCTTGCGCGAGCAGCCGCAGAAGCCGTTGCCGCCGATGCGGTACTCCGAGCCGTCCTTGTAGACGGCGATGTCGTCCCAGTAGGCGAAGCGGCTCGTGATGAGGCGGTAGCTCTCCGCGTCGTGCGCCTCGAAGTTGGCGAGGGTCTCGTCGGAGAAGACGACGCCGAAGCCGAACGTGTCGGAGGGGCGGTTGCGCTCGTAGACGACGATCTCGGCCGCCGGGTTGGCGCGCTTGTGAAGGATCGAGAAGTAGAGGCCCGCAGGCCCGCCGCCGATCACCGCGATGCGCATGTCCGCCCCCCTCTGATGGTTCAAGTATTTTAGGCTTGAAGTATCTCCCGTACAAGGTCAGATTGGCCGCAGGAGCGAGGGGCCGCATGAGCGAAGGGCGCATCGGACACGTCGTCATCACCGGGGGTGGGACGGGCCTCGGCCGCGCGGCGGCTGAAGCGCTCGGGGTCGGCCACCGCGTGTCACTCGTCGGCCGGCGCCGCGGGCCGCTCGAGGCGGTCGCCGCCGGGCTGCCGGAGGCGGACGCCTTCGCGGCCGACGTGACCGACCCCGCGGCGCTCGGCGAGGCATTCTGTGCCGCGGAAGGGCGCTTCGGACCGACGACGGTGCTCGTCGCTGCGGCCGGGGTGTCGGAGACGGCGTCGGTCGTGAAAACCGAGCCCGCCATGCTGCGGCGGATGTTCGCGGTCAACGTGGAGGGCGTCCTCAACGCCGTCCGCCTCGTGCTGCCCGGAATGCTGTCCGCCGGCTCCGGCCGGATCGTCGCGATCGCGAGCACGGCCTCGCTGAAGGGCTACGCCTACGCCGGCGCGTACGCGGCAACCAAACATGCCGTCCTCGGCCTCGTCCGCTCGCTCGCGCTGGAGACGGCGCGGGCGGGCGTCACGGTGAACGCCGTCTGTCCCGGCTTCGCCGACACGGAAATGACGCAGGAGAGCGTCGCGCGGATCGTGGCGAAGACCGGCCGCAGCGAAGCGGAGGCACGCGCGGCACTCGCCGAGACGAACCCTATGGGTCGCCTCGTCGACCCGCGCGAGGTGGCAGATGCCGTGCGCTGGCTCGTCGGGCCGGATGCATCGGCAATCACGGGCCAGGCGATCGTCGTCGCCGGCGGCGAGGTGATGTGATGGACGACCTTTCCCCAGACACCACGCTCGAACGCACGCCGCGGCCCGAGGCGCGCGACGAGGCGGACCCGCTGCGGCTCTGGCTGCGGCTCTTCGCGACGGCGAACACGGTGGAGAGCGAGCTGTCGCGCCGCCTCCGCGCTGAGTTCGGCATGACACTTCCGCGCTTCGACCTGATGGCGCAGCTCGCGAAATCGCCGGAGGCGCTCGCGCTCGGCGAACTCTCCCGCCGGCTGATGGTGACGAACGGCAACGTGACGGGCCTTGTCGACCGACTGGTGGAGGACGGCCTCGTCGAGCGGCGCGTGTCGGAGGAGGACCGCCGCTCCGCCACGGTGCGCCTCACCGACGAGGGGCGGGCGCTGTTCGGCCGCATGGCGTGCGCGCACCGGACGTGGGTTGCCGAGCTCTTCGACGGCATGGACGCCGCGACCCGCGCGCGCCTGTCGCAGCTCCTCCGGCAGGCGCGGGCGAGCGTCGCCGGCGAGCGGCTGAACGGGGGCGCTTTGTGAGCGACCGTTTCGCGGTCACGCTGCCGCTCGGGCATTACCGGCCGCAGCACTTCCTCCTGTCGGTCACCGGCAAGGTGGCGACGATCACCCTGAACCGGCCGGAGCGGAAGAACCCGCTCACATTCGAGAGCTACGCCGAACTCCGCGACACCTTCCGCGCGCTCCCGCACGACGACACGGTGAAGGCGGTGGTGCTGACCGGCGCCGGCCACAACTTCTCCTCCGGCGGCGACGTGTTCGAGATCATCAAGCCGCTCCTCGAACGCGACACGAAGGGCCTCCTCGACTTCACACAGATGACGGGCGAGACGGTGAAGGCGATGCGCGCCTGCCCGCAGCCGATCGTGGCCGCGGTGGACGGTATCTGTGTGGGCGCCGGCGCGATTCTCGCGATGGCATCCGACATTCGGATCGGCACGGTCGGCGCCAAGGTGGCGTTCCTCTTCAACCGCGTCGGCCTCGCCGGGTGCGACATGGGGGCGTGCGCAATCCTGCCCCGCATCATTGGGCAGGGGAGGGCGTCGGAGCTCCTCTTCACCGGCCGCGTCATGGGCGGGGAGGAAGGCGAGCGCTGGGGCTTCTTCAACCGCCTGTCCGCGGCCAACGCCGTGCTCGGGGATGCGGAGGCGCTGGCGCGCGACCTTGCCGACGGCCCGACGTTCGCCAATGGCGTGACGAAGAAGATGCTCCACCTCGAGTGGGCTATGGGGGTCGACGACGCGATCGATTCCGAGACGCTCGCGCAGGCGCTGTGCATGACGACCGAGGACTACCGCCGCGCCTTCGACGCCTTCGCGGCGAAGGAGAAGCCCGTTTTCGAGGGCAACTGAGGAGGCTCGCATGGACGCTCACGCGATCTCCGGGACGGACCCGGTGGCCGAAACCCTCCGCTGGCCCTTCTTCGAGGAGCGTCATCGGCGCTGGGCGGCCCGCGTCGAGGCGTTTGGCGCCGAGGCCGAGACGCTGACCGACCATCACGACGTCGACCGCTCCTGCCGCGCGCTCGTCGCCGCCATGGGCGCGGCGGGGCTGCTGGAGCCTACCGTCGCCGAGCCGCACGACGTGCGCACGCTCTGTCTCGCCCGCGACATCCTCGCCCGGCATTCCGGCCTCGCCGACTTCGCGTTCGCCATGCAGGGCCTCGGCTCCGGGCCGATCGTCCTCGCCGGCACGCCGGAGCAGAAGCGGACCTGGCTGCCGAAGGTGGCGAGCGGCGAGGCAATCGCAGCCTTCGCGCTGACCGAGCCGACGTCGGGCTCCGACGTCGCCGCCATCGAGACGACGGCGCGGGTCGAGGGCGACACGGCTGTCCTCGAAGGCGAGAAGACGTGGATCTCGAACGGTGGGATCGCGGACCTCTACGTCGTCTTCGCCCGCACCGGCGAGGGGCTGGGTGCGAAGGGGCTCTCGGCCTTCATCGTGCCGGCCGACGCGCCGGGCCTCACCGTCGCCGAGCGGCTCCAGGTGATAGCGCCGCACCCGCTCGCCCGGCTGAGGTTCGAGGGTTGCCGGGTGCCCCTCTCTAACCGCGTCGGCGCGCCAGGCAAGGGCTTCGCGCTCGCGATGGGGACGCTCGACGTCTTCCGCTCCACCGTCGGCGCCGCCGCGCTGGGCTTCGCGCGCGCCGCGCTGGAGGCGACGCTCCACCGCGCCCACACGCGCCACCTGTTCGGCGCACCGATGGGGGAGCTCCCGCTCGCTCAGGCCGGCATCGCGGACATGGCGCTCGGCGTCGATGCCGCGGCGCTCCTCGTCTATCGCGCCGCGTGGACGAAGGATTCCGGCGCCGCCCGCGTCACCCGCGAAGCGTCGATGGCGAAGCTCTTTGCCACCGAGGCCGCCCAGGAGGTGATCGACCGCGCCGTCCAGCTCCACGGTGGCGACGGCGTGCGTGTCGGGACGAAGGTCGAAGAGCTCTACCGCGAGATCCGCGCGCTCCGGATCTACGAAGGCGCCTCCGAAGTGCAGAAGATCGTCATCGCCCGGCAGGCGCTTGCCGCGAGCGCGCCTCACACGCATCGGGAAGCCGCCGCATGAAACCGTCAGCCACATTCGCCAATTCGGCGCATGTCGACACCTTCGCGCGCGACCGCCTGCCGTCGCTGAAGAGCTGGCCGCAGCTCATCAACCTCGACAGGCTCGGCTACCCCGCCCGGCTCAACGTCGCGACCGAGCTCATCGACCGGCACGTCGCAGAGGGGCGCGGCGACCGGACGGCGGTGATCGGCGAGGGCGTCGAGTGGACCTTTGCCGAGCTCGCCAGCCAGGTGAACCGCATCGCCAACGTCCTCGTTGCTGGGGGGCTGGTGCCGGGCGCACGGGTGCTCCTGCGCTCGGCGAACAACCCGATGATGGCGGCGATCTACTTCGCGATCCTGAAGGCGGGTGGAATCGTCGTCGCCACCATGCCGCTCCTGCGCGCCAAGGAGCTCGGGGTGATGATCGAGAAGGCGAAGGTGACGCTCGCCATCGCCGACGAGGCGCTGCGGGAGGAGATCGAGAAGGCGGCCAGCGGGCGGGACTGCAAGGTTGTCACCTTCGGCACGCCCGGGTGGGACGCCTCCCTCGCCGCCGCCTCGCCCGAGTTCGCGCCGTGCGACACGTCGGCGGACGACGTCTGCCTCATCGGCTTCACCTCGGGCACCACCGGGATACCGAAGGGGACGATGCACTTCCACCGCGACATGCTCGCGATCTGCGACTGCTATGCGCGGGAGGTCCTTCGCGCCTCGCCCGACGACCGCTTCATCGGGTCGCCGCCGCTCGCCTTCACCTTCGGCCTCGGCGGCCTCGTCCTGTTTCCCTGGCGGATCGGCGCGGCGTCGATCCTCCTCCCGAAGGTCGCACCGGACGACCTGATGCCGGCGATCGCGAGGCATCGCGCGACGGTGCTCTTCACCGCGCCGACCGCCTACCGGGCGATGCTCTCCAAGCTCGCCGAGCACGACCTCACCTCGCTGAGGAAGTGCGTCTCGGCCGGCGAGGCGCTGCCGAAGGTCACCTTCGACGCATGGCGCGAGGCGACGGGGATCACCATCCTCGACGGCATCGGCGCGACGGAGATGCTGCACATCTTCATCGCCGCCCGTGAGGACGAGGTCCGCCCCGGCGCCACCGGCAAGCCCGTTCCGCACTACGAGGCGAAGATCATCGACCAGGACGGCGAGGAGCTTCCTCCCGGTGTTCCCGGCCGGCTCGCCGTGCGCGGGCCGACCGGCTGCCGCTACCTCGACGACCCGCGCCAGGCCGACTACGTGCAGAACGGCTGGAACATCACAGGCGACACCTACATCCGCGACGAGGACGGCTACTTCTGGTACCAGGCCCGGTCGGACGACATGATCATCTCGGCCGGCTACAACATCGCCGGGCCCGAGGTCGAGGCTGGGCTCCTGACGCACCCCGCGGTGGCGGAGGCGGGCGTCGTCGGCGCGCCGGACCCGGACAGGGGGCAGATCGTGAAGGCCTACGTGGTGCTGAAGCCCGGCGAGCGGCCGGACGCGGCGATGGTGAAGGCGCTGCAGGAGCATGTGAAGGCCGAGCTCGCCCCCTACAAGTACCCGCGCGCGATCGAGTTCGTGGACCGCCTGCCGCGGACGGAGACCGGCAAGCTGCAGCGCTTCACCCTGCGGCAGCGCGCGGCCGGAGAGGGGAAGGCGGCGTGAGCGACCTCCTGCGCGCGGTCCTTCCCGAGGGTTGGCCGAAGCCGATCGGCTACGCCAACGGGGTCGTGACGAACGGTCCGCTCATCCACGTCGGCGGCCAGATCGGCTGGCGGACGGACCAGACCTTCCCGGACGGCTTCCTCGGCCAGGTCGAGCAGGCGCTCCGCAACGTCGTCGCTGTCGTGGAGGCGGGCGGCGGACGCGCCGACACGATCGCGCGGATGACGTGGTACGTGACCGACATCGAGGCTTACCGCGGCTCCTTGCGCGACCTCGGCCCCGTCTACCGCGCCGTCATGGGCCGGCACTTCCCGGCGATGGCGCTCGTGCGGGTGCTGGAACTCGTCGAGCGCGACGCCATGGTTGAGATCGAGGCGGTCGCCGTCGTCGCCTGACGTCCGGATCGGGCGGCGCGGCCGCAGCGTTGTCCCCCTGCCGCGCGAGTTGCGGCGGTCTCCCTCGCGGGAGAGGGGAGGACGGCATGGACTACGAAGCGGTCGACAGCTTCTTCGCGGAGCGGCTGGTCGGCGAGGACGAAGCGCTCGCCGGGGCGCGGCAGGACGCGGCGGCGGCCGGCCTTCCGGCCATCGAGGTCTCGGCGACGCAAGGCAAGCTCCTCCATCTCCTCGCCCGCATCGCCGGCGCACGGCGCATCCTCGAGGTCGGCACCCTCGGCGGCTACTCCACCATCTGGCTCGCCCGCGCCCTGCCCGACGACGGCGAGGTGGTGACGCTGGAGCTGGAGCCGCGCCATGCCGAGGTCGCCCGCGCCAACCTCGACCGGGCCGGCGTCGGCCACAAGGTGCGCATCCTCGTCGGCCCGGCGACGGAGACGCTCGCCACCATGGAAGGCCCGTTCGACTTCGCCTTCATCGACGCCGACAAGCCAAACAACGTGCGCTACTTCGAGGCGGCGCTGCGGCTCTGCCGGCCGGGCGCGACGATCGTCTTCGACAACGTCGTCCGCGGCGGCCGCGTCTTGGACACCCAGTCCGACGATCCGAGCGTCGTCGGCACCCGCGCGCTGGTCGACGCGCTCGCCAACGAGCCGCGGATCGCCGCGACGGCGGTGCAGACGGTGGGCGCCAAGGGCTGGGACGGCTTCGCGGTTGCGGTGCTGCGCCAGGCGTGAACGGGGCGGCGCCGGGTCTTGGCATCCGCCGCCGGCAGGCGGATGGTCCGCGACCATCATCGAGGAGCCAGCCATGGACCTTGCGCATTGGACGCCGCGCCCGCTGCCGCCGCGCGCGCCGCTCGAGGGCCGCACGGTCTGCCTCGAGCCGCTCGACCCGGAGCGGCACGCCGCCGACCAGTGGGAGGCGCACCGGACGGGTGACCCGGACGGCGCGCTCTGGACCTACCTCCCCTACGGCCCGTTCCGCACCTTCGAGGACTACCGCGACCACCTCGCCCGGCAGGCGGAGAGCCGCGATCCGATGTTCTTCGCCGTGGTCGAGCAATCAAGCGGGCGGTCCGTCGGCGTGCTCTCGCTGATGCGAATCGATGCGGCGAACGGCGTCGCCGAGGTCGGCCACATCTGCCACTCGCCCGCCATCCGCAGGACACCCGGGACGACGGAGGCGGTGCGCCTCCTCGGCGGCCTCCTCTTCGACGACCTCGGCTACCGCCGTTTCGAGTGGAAGTGCGACGATGCCAACGCCCCCTCCAAGGCGGCGGCCGAGCGGCTTGGCTTCCGACCTGAAGGGCTCTTCCGCAAGCACTCCGTCGTGAAGGGGCGCAACAGGGACACGGCCTGGTTCGCGATTGTCGACGACGAATGGCCGGCTATACGCGCCGCGATGGACGCCTGGCTCGACCCGGAAAACCTCAAGGGAGGCCAGCGGCGGAGCCTTACCGAAATGCGCGCCGCGCTTGCCCGCCCCGCGGGCTGACGGAGAGCCTGTCGAAACGGCGGCCCAACGCGCGTCACTGGAGGGCAACCACAGGAGAACCTCCATGAGCGACCTCGCCATCTACGGTATGCCGCAGAGCAACTTCGTCTGGGCGGCGCGAGTGGCCGCGGCTGAGAAGGGCATCCCCCACGCCCTCGTCGATGCCGCGCCGGGCTCGCCCGAGATTGCCGCCGTGCATCCCTTCGGGCGGATGCCGGTCATGCGGCACGGCGCCGTGGCACTCGCCGAGACACGGGCGATCGTGCGCTACATCGACCGCGCGTTCGACGGCCCGCCGCTCGAGGACGATGCGCTGATCCCCGGCGCGCGGGACGAGATGTGGGCCTCGCTCGCGATCACGGCGATCGACGCTGTGCTGATCCGCGCCCACGTCTTCGCCTACCTCTTCCCCGGCACGGCGGACGGCACGCCGGACCTTGCCGCCGTGGAGGCGTGCTGGCCGCGGGTTGAGTTGGCGGTGGCCGCGATCGACCGCGGCATCGCCGACGGCGAGATCCTCGGCGACCGCTTTCGTCTGCCGGACCTCTGGCTGGTGCCGATCCTCTACTGGCAGCGGCCGCTGCCGGGCTGGAGCCGGATGACGGCGCTCGCCCCCCGCCTTTCGGACGCGCTCGACCGCGCGCTCGAGCGACCTGCCGTGGCTGCGACGCTGCCGCCACCGCTGCCGCAGCGCGAGGCGGCCGCCTGACGGCGCGAGCGGAAGGCTTACGCGGCCGCGCCCGTGAGGTGGAGATCCATCCTCGCCCGCATGTTGAGGGTGAGCGAGGGTGCGTCGCGGAAGTGGTCCCGCATGTCCGTCATCCTGAAACCGCGTTCCTCGTAGATCGGCCGGATCGGGCCGGAGGGCTCGTCGAGATAGGTGCGGACCTGGTCGAACTCCTCCCTCCGGGCAAGTGCGATCACCGCATCGAGGAGTGCCTCGCCGACGCCGTGCTGCCTCGCCGCGGCATCGACGTAGACGCCGTCGAGGAGAAGCACTCCGTCGCTGGCGTAGAGGCGGAGCGAGTTCGTCCGCAGGAGGAATGCGAGCGCGAAAGGAAGGCCTCGCAGCGGTCCGAGCGTCGCAAAGGCGTGGCGCGTGGTCGGCCGCCAGAAGCGGCGGCCGCGGGCGCTCAGCCCGGCGAAACCGAGAAGGCGGCCCTCGCTGTCCGTCGCGGCGAGGGCGAGCGCCGGATCGGTGGTGGCGGCGAGGAAGGCGAGGCCGCGTGGCCCGTCGGGGATGTAAGCGCCGAGCTGCCGGCGCCGCGCCTCCCAGAAGAGCCGCGCCGCGTCCATCACCGCCCCATCGGCCAGTCCCTCGTCGATCCGGAACGCTTCTTCCACGGTCGCTTCCCGCATCATCCGGCCTTGAACTGACCGGAGCCGGCGGCTAGGCCACTCCCCGGATCCGGCGGAAGCCTAGCACGAGATGCAATCGGTTCGGCCGGCGCCGTGCCGCGCGGACGTGCAAACATGCAAGGAGTGGCCATGGACACCTTCCAAAACCTCATCGGCGGAGCATGGACGGAAGGGCCGGACGCCTCCGAGAACATCAACCCGTCGAACACGGACGACGTGATCGGCGTCTACGCCCGCGCCGACGCCAAGCAGACCGCCGACGCCGTCGCCGCCGCGAAGGCCGCGGCCCCCGCCTGGGCGCGCTCCAACCCGCAGCAGCGCCACGACATCCTCGCCGCGGCCGCTGTCGAGCTGAACGCCCGCAAGGCCGAGATCGGTGACCTCCTCGCCCGCGAGGAAGGCAAGACGCTCGCCGAGGGGATAGGCGAGACCGCCCGCGCCGCCGCGATCTTCGACTTCTTCGCAGGGGAGGCGCTGCGGCTCGGTGGCGAGCTCGTCCAGTCGATCCGCCCCGGCGTTGGCATCGAGATCACCCGCGAGCCGATGGGCGTTGTCGGCCTTATCACGCCATGGAACTTCCCGATCGCGATCCCGGCCTGGAAGATCGCCCCGGCGCTCTGCTACGGCAACACGGTCGTCTTCAAGCCGGCGGACCTGACGCCCGGCTGCGCGTGGACGATCGTCGACATCCTGAAGCGCGCCGGCCTGCCGGACGGGGTCCTCAACCTCGTCATGGGTCGCGGCTCGGTGGTCGGCGAGGCGATGCTCTCCGACCCGCGGATCGACGCGATCTCCTTCACCGGCTCGGTGCAGACCGGCAAGCACATCGCGGAGAAGTGCGTCGAGCACATGCGCAAGTTCCAGCTCGAGATGGGCGGCAAGAACCCGCTCGTGATCCTCGACGACGCCGACCTCGACACTGCCGTCGCCTGCGCGGTGAACGGCGCCTACTTCTCGACCGGCCAGCGCTGCACGGCCTCCTCGCGCATCATCGTGACGGAGGGGATCCACGATCGCTTCGTCGACGCCACGGTCGCCAAGCTGAAGGCGCTGACGGTGGACGATGCGCGGAAGGAGGGCACCCACATCGGCCCGGTCGTCGACGAGAAGCAGCTCTCGACCGACATGAAGTACATCGACATCGGCCGCAGCGAGGACGGCGCCAACCTCGCCTGGGGCGGCGAGCGGCTGAACCGCGGGACGCCAGGCTTCTATCTCCAGCCGGCACTCTTCACCGAGACGCGCAACGACATGCGCATCAACAAGGAGGAGATCTTCGGCCCCGTCGCGACGGTGATCCGCGCGAAGGACTACGAGGAGGCGCTCCACCTCGCCAACGACACGCCCTTCGGCCTCTCGTCCGGCATCTGCACGACGAGCCTGAAGCACGCGACGCACTTCAAGCGGAACGCCGAGGCGGGAATGGTGATGGTGAACCTGCCGACGGCGGGCGTCGACCCGCACGTCCCGTTCGGCGGCCGGAAGGGCTCGAGCTACGGCCCGCGCGAGCAGGGGCGCTACGCGGTGGAGTTCTACACGCAGGTGAAGACGGCCTATACGCTCGCCTGAGCCACCCCTCCTTTCCGATCGTTGCGCCGGCAGGCAATATGCCGAGCGCAACGGCGGAGCGGGTGGGCGACGATGAGCGACGAAGCGGAGGCGCCGGCTCCCGAGCACCCTCGTCTCAGCGACTACTGGCGGACCGCGACACTCTACGGCCGCTTCGAGATGGCGGTGAGCGTTCTCGTGGTCGGCGTCCTCGGCGTGCTGATCGTCGTCCTCAGCGGGCAGCTTATCTACCTCGTGATCGACGCCATTCCGAACACCACGGCGGAACTCGGCGTGGCGGAAGGGAAAGCCATCTTCGCGCTGGTGCTCACGATCCTGATCGCCCTCGAGTTCAACCGGTCGATCATGGAGTCGCTGACGACCCCGCGCGTCATCGTGCAGAGCCGCGCCATCATCCTGATCGCCATCTTGACGGTCGTGCGCAAGCTGATCCTCCTCGACGTCACCGAGACCACGGGCTTCACGATGGTCGGCCTCGCGGCGCTCCTGGTTGCGCTGGGCGCGCTCTACTGGATCGTGACGCTGGAGCGCGGATGAGGGCGCTCAGTCCTCGCGCCGCTCGCGCCCGAGATGGGCGAGCACCCCCCGCAAGGTCTTCACCTGCTGGCGATCCCAGCGCGCGTCCGACAGGATGTTGAAGAGGTTGCGCCGCATCTTCTCCTCCATGTCAGCAGGCCGAAAATATCCGGTCGTCTCCAGAACCCGCACGAGGTGCCGCCAGAGGCCCGTCACCTCCTCGCGCGTCGCGGGCGGGACCTCGCGCCCCTCGGGCGGCAGCGCGCCGAGCGCGACGCGGCGCCACTCGTACGCCATCAGGAGCACCGACTGCGCGATGTTGAGGGAGGCGAACTGCGGGTCGACGGGGAAGGTCACGATGATCGTCGCCCGGGCCACCTCGTCGTTCTCGAGCCCCCAGCGCTCGCGGCCGAAGAGGATCCCCGTCCCGCCGCCCTGCGCCGCGACGGCAGCCAGTTCGGCGAGCCCCTCGGGCGGGCCCTCGACGCGCTTCGTCATGTCCCGCGGGCGGCGGGTGGTGGCGATCACGAACGAGAGGTCGGCGATCGCCTCGTCCAGCGTCGCGAACACCCGCGCGCCGTCGATCACGTGGTTGGCGCCCGAGGCGGCCGCGCGCGCCTTATCGCTCGGCCAGCCGTCGCGCGGGGCGACGAGGCGCAGGTCCGTCACCCCGAAGTTCGCCATCGCGCGGGCAGCGGTGCCGATGTTCTCGCCGAGCTGCGGCTCGACGAGGACGATCGCCGGAGGCGCCGGCGCCGCGGCGGCCGCGGTCGAAACTTCCCCCTCCGGGAGCGTCATGCTACAGCCCGCCCGTGCCGTGCCGGGCGCGGCAATTCCAGCTGCGCCGGGCGAGGTGTTGTCGCAAGCTGCAAGGTCGTGGAATGGCGAAGATCAAGGTGGACAACCCCGTCGTCGAACTCGACGGGGACGAGATGACCCGCATCATCTGGGCCTACATCAAGGACAAGTTGATCCACCCCTACCTCGACTTCACGCTCGAATACTACGACCTCGGGATCGAGCATCGCGACGCCACGGACGACCAGGTGACCGTCGACGCCGCGAACGCCATCAAGCGTTGGGGCGTCGGCGTCAAGTGCGCGACGATCACGCCGGACGAGGCGCGCGTGAAGGAGTTCGGCCTCAAGAAGATGTGGCGCTCGCCGAACGGCACGATCCGCAACATCCTCGGCGGCGTCATCTTCCGCGAGCCGATCATCTGCCGCAACATCCCGCGTCTCGTGCCCGGCTGGACGCAGCCGATCATCATCGGCCGCCATGCCTTCGGCGACCAGTACCGCGCGACCGATTTCCAGGTGAAGGGCAAGGGGAAGCTCACCATCACCTTCCAGCCGGAGGGCGGCGCGCCGGAGGTGCACGACGTCTACGAGTTCGGCGAGGACGGCGGTGTCGCGATGGCGATGTACAACATCGACGATTCGATCCGCGACTTCGCCCGCGCCTCGCTCAACTACTCGCTCGCGCGCGGCTACCCCTGCTACCTCTCCACGAAGAACACGATCCTGAAGGCCTACGACGGGCGCTTCAAGGACATCTTCCAGGAGACGTACGAGGCGGAGTTCAAGGCCGACTTCCAGGCGAAGGGGCTCACCTACGAGCACCGGCTGATCGACGACATGGTCGCCGCGGCGATGAAGTGGTCGGGCGGCTACGTCTGGGCCTGCAAGAACTATGACGGTGACGTCCAGTCCGACACGGTTGCGCAGGGATTCGGCTCGCTCGGCCTGATGACGTCGGTGCTGATGACGCCGGACGGGAAGACGGTCGAGGCGGAGGCCGCGCACGGCACGGTGACGCGCCATTTCCGCGAGCACCAGAAGGGCAAGGAGACGTCGACCAACTCGACCGCTTCCATCTTCGCCTGGTCGCGCGGGCTCGCCCACCGCGCCAAGCTCGACGACAACGCCGCGCTGGCCCGGTTCGCGACGACGCTGGAGAAGGCGACCGTCGGCGCCATCGAGGACGGGCACATGACGAAGGACCTCGCGCTCCTCGTCGGCGCCGAGCAGAGCTGGGAATCGACGACCGGCTTCCTCGATTCGGTCGCGGCGCGGCTCGAGCGGGAGATGGAGCTCGCCTGATCGGCGACCTCCTCGCCCGGCGTCGTCTCCGGCCGCGACGCCGGGGCGTGATCGAACCGTCATCGGGCAGTCACACGACGGTCAGCGAGACGCCCTAGAGGGGCGGGACCGCCGGCCCGTCCGGCGACCGTCCGAACGGAGTGCCTCATGATCCGCCAGCCTCTCCTTGCGGTCTCCCTCGCCGCGATCCTCGCCGTTCCTGCCGCCGCGGAGACGGTGTTCCCCTCCCGCCTCGCCGGTCACGCGGTGATCCCCGCCGCGACCTTTGTGCCCGCCCCGGCCGACGCCCCGCGCGACGCGCAGGTCAGCGGCAAGTTCGCCGCCGGCCCCGCCCGCGTCGACGCGCCGGGCACCGTGCCGGGCGACACCGGACCGATGCACGGCCGCCGCGCGACCGGCCTGTCGCTGCCCTTCGAGGGCCAGCCGGTGCAGGGCCTCTCGGGCTTCGCGATGGAGCGCGCGGCGGACGGCACGATCCTCGCCCTCACCGACAACGGGTTCGGCTCCAAGGCAAACAGCCCGGACGCGCTCCTCTTCTTCCACCGCGTCCAGCCGGACTTCGAGGCAGGCACCGTCGATGTGGCTGAGACAGTGTTCCTCAAGGACCCGAACCGCGTGATCCCGTTCCGGATCGCCTACGAAGGCACGGATGAGCGCTATCTCACTGGCGCCGACTTCGACCCCGAGAGCATCCAGCTCGTCGGCGACACGGTCTGGATCGGCGAGGAGTTCGGCCCCTATCTCCTGTCCGCGACCCTCGACGGCACCATCACCGGCCTTTACCCGACGACGCTGGAGGGCGCCGAGCTTCGCAGCCCCGACCATCCGGCCGTTCGCGTCCCGGCCGCCGCCGGCAAGGATTTCACCGTGCAGCGCTCCGGCGGTTACGAGGGCATGGCGCTGCAGCCCGGCACCGGCCTCCTCTGGGCGATGCTGGAGAAGCCGCTCCTCGACGAGACGGGTGCGGAAGGCGCGCGCGAGCTCCTCGTGATGGCCTTCGACCCGGCAGCCCGGGCCTGGACCGGCGACGTCCTGCGCTTCCCGCTTGCCGATGGTGCGACCGCGATCGGCGACTTCAACTTCATCGACGAGCGCCGCGCCCTCGTGATCGAGCGCGACAACGGCGAGGGTGACCCGAGCCTCAAGTGCGCCGGCGAGGCGGCGCCGGACTGCTTCCCGCTGCCGGCGGAGCTGAAGCGGGTCGTCCTCGTGGACACCGCGACCGACGATGGCGTCATGCGCCGGATCGGCTACATCGACCTGATGGCGATGTCCGACCCGGACGGCGTCGCGCGGATCGAGACGGCGGCCGCCCGCGACCTCGCCGGCACCTACACGCTGCCGTACTTCACGATCGAGGACGTCATGAAGTTCGACGACGAGCACATCCTCGTCGCGGTCGACAACAACCTGCCGTTCGCCTCCGGTCGCAAGCTCGACGCGGCGGGCGACAACGAGTTCGTCCTTCTCGCGGTGCCGGAGCTCCTCGCCGCCGAGTGACCGGAACGGCGGGCGGTCAACGCGCCCGCCTGCCTACCGCGCCGGCGCCCGGCCTTGACCGGAGCGCCGGCCGACCTTATTCCAGCCCTGTTGGCGGCCCGTCCGCCTCACGCCCGCCGGCGCGTCGCGCCCGCGGGCGCGTTTTGCGTTGGCTTCACCGCCAGACACGGGATCGCCATGTTCGACAGCCTCTCAGAGCGCCTCTCCGGCATCTTCGACAAGCTCACCCGCCGCGGTGCGCTGTCGGAGGCGGACGTCGACCTCGCCCTGCGCGAAGTGCGGCGGGCGCTGCTCGAGGCGGACGTCGCACTCCCCGTGGTGCGCCAGTTCGTGGAGCGGGTGAAGGAGAACGCCGTCGGCGTCGAGGTGGTGAAGTCCGTCACCCCCGGTCAGATGGTCGTCAAGCTCGTTCACGACGAGCTCGTCGCGACGCTTGGCGAGACCGCCGAGCCGATCGACCTCCACGCCCCCGCGCCGCTGCCGATCATGATGGTCGGCCTGCAGGGCTCGGGCAAGACGACGACCTCCGCCAAGATCGCCCGCCGCCTGCAGACGCGCGAGAAGAAGCGCGTCCTGATGGCCTCGCTCGACGTCCGTCGCCCCGCCGCGCAGGAGCAGCTGCGGGTGCTGGGCGAGGAAAACGGCGTCGAGACGCTGAAGATCGTCCCCGGACAATCGCCGACCGAAATCGCGACCCGCGCGATGACGGCGGCGCGCCTCGGCGGCTTCGACGTCGTGATCCTCGACACCGCCGGCCGCCTCCACATCGACGAGCCGCTGATGGTCGAGATGGCCGAGGTGAAGCGGGTCGCGAACCCGCACGAGATCCTCCTCGTGGTCGACGCGCTGACCGGTCAGGACGCCGTCAACGTCGCGAAGTCGTTCGACGAGCGGGTCGGGGTCACGGGCATCGTGCTCACCCGCGTCGACGGCGACGGCCGCGGTGGCGCGGCGCTCTCCATGCGCGGCGTGACGGGCAAGCCGATCAAGCTGATGGGCGTCGGCGAGAAGGCCGACGCGCTCGAGGATTTCCATCCCGCCCGGATCGCGGACCGCATCCTCGGGATGGGCGACATCGTCAGCCTCGTCGAGAAGGCGGCCGAGCACATCGACGCGGAGAAGGCCGCGGCGATGGCGAAGAAGATGTCGAAGGGCGGCTTCGACCTCGACGACCTGCGCGACCAGCTCCGGCAGATGGAGAAGATGGGCGGGCTCGGCGGCCTGATGGGCCTGATGCCCGGCGTCGGTAAGGTGAAGAAGCAGATGAGCGAGGCGGGGCTCGACGACCGGCTCATCAAGCGGCAGGTGGCGATCATCAACTCGATGACGCCGGACGAGCGTCGGAAGCCCGACGTCCTCAAGGCAAGCCGCAAGAAGCGCATCGCCGCCGGCTCGGGCACGAAGGTCGAGGACGTCAACAAGCTCCTCAAGATGCACCGGCAGATGTCGGACATGATGAAGATGATGGGCAAGCGGAAGGGCGGGCTGATGGGCGCCCTCGGCGGCATGATGGGCGGCGGCGCGCCGCAGATGCCGCCGGAGCTCGCAAACATGAGCCCGAAGGAGCTCGAGAAGCTCGCCCGCGAGCTCCCCGCCGGTGGGCTGCCCGGCGGGATGCCGAAGCTGCCGGCCGGCGGCGGCCTGCCGGGTCTTCCCGGCATGGGCGGGATGGGCGGCATGGGCGGCCTTCCGGGTCTCGGCCGCGGTCTTCCGGGCCTTCCCGGCATGCCCAAGGGGCCGATGCCGCAAGGAGGCAAGAAGCGCAAATGACCGACAGCTTCGATCCTCGCTGGGATGAGCGGCGGGCCGCGAGCAACGCCGCGGCCCTCGGCGGCTTCGTCATGACCCGCGAGATCCGGACCGAGCGCCTCACCCTGCGGCCGTTCGCGATGCACGACGTCGGCGCGTTCGCCCGCTTCTGGGGCGACGCGGAGACCACACGCTTCATTGGCGGCCCGCGCGACCTTGTCATGACCTTCGAGACCATGGCCCGGTTCACCGGCGCCTGGTGGCTCTACGGCTTCGGCGTCTACGCGCTGGAGGACCGGAACGGCGACCTCGTCGGCTACGCCGGCCTCTGGTTCCCGGCCGACAAGCCGGAGATCGAGATCGCCTACGGGATGCTGCCCGAGGCGCGCGGACAGGGCCTCTGCGCCGAGGCCGTCCGCGCGATCCGGGCGGAGGCGGAGCGGAACGGCGCGCCCTCCCTCGTCTCCTACATCGATCCCCAGAACGAGGGCTCCCGCCGCGTCGCCCGCGCCGTCGGTGCCGCGGTCGACGGCGCGATCGCCTTCGGCCCCGTCATGGCCGACGTCTGGCGCTACCCGGTCGACCCCGCCGCGGCGGATCCGCTCGACGAGGAGGACCGCGAGATCCTGCTCGAGACGAGCGCCATGCCGCTCTCGATCCGCACCCGCCGCCTCCTCCTGACACAGTGGCGGCCCGACCACCTCGAGCCTTTCGCAGCGCAGGTGGCGGATGCCGATGCGATGCGCTTCATCGGCGGCCCGCGGATGGACATCGGCCAGGCCAGCCGGCTGTTCCTCTCCTACCCCGGCCACTGGCTCCTGCGCGGCTACGGCATGTACGCGGTCGAGCACGAGGGCAGCCTCGTCGGCAGCTTCGGCCTCTACAACCCGGCCGGCTGGCCGGAGCTCGAGGTGTCGTACCACCTCGACCGCGCCGTCTGGGGCCGCGGTTTCGCGACGGAAGCCGCCGCCGCCGTCCGCGACATTGCTGCAGAGCAGGGGCGAAGCCGCCTCGTCAGTTTCATCGACCCCGCCAACGACCGCTCGATCGCCGTCGCCCGCCGCCTGGGCGCGGTGACGGACGGCGAGGTGACCCTCTTCGGCACGCCCGTCACCGTATGGCGGCACGCCATCCCGCGCTCGGCCGAAGCGTCCGCGCACGCGGCCTGAACGACCCACTGACCGACAAACTCACGGAGTAAATCTTGTCCACTCGTATCCGACTCGCCCGCGGCGGCTCCAAGAAGCGGCCCTACTACCGGATCGTCGTCGCCGACGTCCGCTCGCCGCGTGACGGCCGCTTCATCGAGAAGATCGGCACCTACAATCCGATGCTCGCCAAGGACAATCCGGAGCGCGTGACGCTCGTCGAGGAGCGCGTCCGCCATTGGCTCGCGCAAGGCGCGCAGCCGACCGACCGCGTGCTCCGCTTCCTCGACGCCGCCGGCATCCAGTCCCGCGCCGCCCGCAGCAACCCCGAGAAGGGCGTGCCGGGCAAGAAGGCGCAGGAGCGGGCCGAGGAGCGCCGCAAGGCCGCCGAGGCCGCCGCCGGCGAGGGCGCCGAGGCGTAAGTGTCACCGGGCGGTTCGACGGCGGACGGGCCGGGCGAGGGCGCGCGCGAGCGCGTTGTCATGGCCGAGGTGGGGGCGCCGCACGGTGTGCGCGGCGCGGTCCGCCTCAACGTCTTCGCAGAGGACCCGCTTGCCCTCCGCCGCTACAACCCGTTCACCGACGACGCCGGGCGGACGGTGAAGATCCGTTCGCTGAAGCCGATCGGGAAAGGGCTGGTCGCCGAAATCGAGGGCGTCGACACGCGGGACGCGGCCGAGGCGCTGCGCGGCACCCGCCTCTCCGTCCCCCGCAGCCGCCTGCCGCGGCCGGATGAGGACGAGTTCTACTATGTCGACCTCGTCGGCCTCGAGGCACGCCTCGTCACCGGCGAGGTGCTCGGCCGCGTGCGCGGCGTCGCCGACCACGGCGCGGGCGATGTCCTCGAGGTGGACGCCTCGCCGGCGCTCCTCGTGCCGTTCACGCGCGCGGTCGTGCCGACGGTGGATGTCGCCTCCGGCTTCCTCGTGATCGACCCGCCGCCGGGGCTGCTCGAGCCTGGCGAGCCCGGCCCCGGAGAAGCTGAGCCGGAGGAGGCGGAGCCCCACGACGAGGCGGACGGCGGCGCCGGCGGGGCGGCAGGGTGAGCTTCCGCGCCACCGTCCTCACGCTCTACCCCGAGATGTTCCCCGGCCCGCTCGGACAGGCGATCGCCGGCCGCGCGCTCGCGTCGGATCTGTGGTCGCTGGACGTCCGCAACATCCGCGACCACGCCCCCGACCGTCACCGTACGGTGGACGACACGCCGGCCGGCGGCGGCCCGGGCATGGTGATGCGGGCCGACGTGCTCGCCCGGGCGATCGACGCCGCCGGAGGGGAGGGGCCTCTCCTCCTGATGAGCCCGCGCGGCGTGCCCTTTACGCAGGCGCTCGCCCGCACGCTGGCGGCCGGACCCGGAGCGCGGCTCGTCTGCGGCCGCTTCGAGGGGGTGGACGAGCGGGTGATCGAGGCGCGAGGGCTCCTCGAGGTGTCGGTCGGCGACTACGTCCTCTCCGGCGGCGAGGTGGCGGCGATGGTCGTCCTCGACGCGGTGGTGCGCCTCCTGCCGGGGGTGATGGGCAATGCCGCCTCCGCCGAGGAGGAGAGCTTCGCCGCCGGCCTCCTCGAGCATCCGCAATACACCCGGCCGGTGGAGTGGGAGGGGCGAGCGATCCCGGCGGTGCTCCTCTCCGGCGACCACGCCAGGGTGGCGGCGTTCCGCCGGGCCGAGCGGGAGCGGCTCACCGCCGAACGACGGCCCGACCTCTGGGCGCGCCACAGCGATCGCTGCGGCGACTGACGAGCCACCCGGTTTCGCAGCGCACGCTTGCACCGACCTTGTGGCGCCGTCGCCGCAGGGGCCGCCTCTCCATGCGGCACTCCGCGCCACTGCTTGCGTCGGAGGCAGCGACCTCCAATATTCTGCACGAGGGGGTGCCGATGGGGCCCCCTTCGGTCGCTTGAATATCAAGGGCTGGCACAGAAGGACTGCTTCATGTCTCGAATGACGCCCCTCTCGAGTCCCCTCCTTCTCGGCTTCGACGAGATCGAACGGGTCCTCGACCGGGTCACGAAGAGCGGGAGCGACGGCTACCCGCCCTACAACATCGAGCGGATTGCCTCCAGCCGCGGCGACAGGCTGCGCATCACCCTCGCGGTGGCGGGCTTCACCCGCAACCAGCTGTCGGTGACGGTGGAGGACAACCAGCTCGTTATCCGTGGCCAGCAGTCGGCCGAGGCTGACAAGGATCGCCACTTCCTCCACCGCGGCATCGCCGCGCGCCAGTTCCAGCGCGCCTTCGTGCTCGCGGAGGGGATCGAGATCCTGTCCGCCGCCTTGGCAGACGGCTTGCTTGCGATCGACCTCGCCCGCCCCGAGCCGGAGCGGACGGTGAGGACCATCGAGATCGGCGCGGAGCCTGCGCCCACATCGAGGAGTTGAGTCATGACCGAGACAGAACGGCACGGGGACAAGTCCCTTTCGATCAGCCCGGAGACGCTCGCCGCCCTCGGCAGCGGACAGGTCGCCTACGTGCGCTCCTTCCAGTCCGAAGAGGTGAAGGCCCTGTTCCCGCAGGCGCCGAACCTCGCGCCCGGCCACAAGCTGTGGGCGCTCCTGTCGGCGGACGGCACGCCCATCGTGCTCGCCGACACGCCGCAGGCCGTGCTCGCAAACGCGGCAGAGAACAATCTCGTCACCGTCAGCGTCCACTGAGGCGCGACGGGCCGCAGCCGGAGAGATTTGGCGAGGACGGGACATGAATGGAGGCCGCCGCACGCCGGCGGCCTCTTTCGTTGGAGCGGCCGTGCTGCCCGTCCGTGCCTTCCGCGCCGCCGCCTAGTAGTCGAGCCGCTGCTCGCGGCTCGCAAGCGGATTGGGCGTCGCGGTCCTGTGCGTCCAGTGGAAGGCGGCGAGGACGAGGGCGGCCACCGCGGTCGCCGCCGCCAGCGCCGCGCCCAGGACGTCGGCCGACGGAACCGGCAGCACGAACGCCATCATGACGAGGTCGACCGTCGCCACAACACCGAACAGCGCCGCCCCGAGGAGGCGCCATCCGACGCTCGCCCGGTGCGCCGCGATGCCCGCCGCGGCGGCGATAGCGTAGAGCGTCACCGCCGGGACCACGAGCGAGGTGTCGCTCGCCGTACCGAACAGGTAAGCCGGTGCGATGAGCGCCACGGCGGCGAGCGCGGCGTAGCGCAGCCCCACCATCGCGAACAGGATCGCGCTGAGCGCAACGTCCATGACCCGGCTCTGCGTGACCGGTCGCCGCCTCCGCACGAGCATCAGCGCGACGAGCGCCGCAGCGATCACGAGGAAGATCGCAGCGTTCGCTTGTCCGAGGAGGACGGGTGGGACGGACATCGGATTCCTTTGCACGACGGGGCGCCCGGGCGATCGCGAGGTGGCAGCGGACGCCGGGGAGATTTGTCGTCCTTCGCAGCCGCTGGCAAGCGTTGCTGACGTCGGGCCGCGCCTGCAGAGGCCGGTCATCGGTCCCGCCTGTCTCTCTCCGGCTGGAGAGTCGGTGTTGCGCCGGGGCGTGCTTTGTGCTGCACAAAAGGGCGTGTTTAATTAGCGTCCTCGCAAGGTATCTTTTCATGGGCCGTCTGCTCGGAGCCGGGATCGCGGCGTGGGCGTTCACGCTCGGAGCGATCCCCCCGTTGCTCCCGGCAGCCAGCCTGGCATTCCCATCCGGGTGCCACCAGGACGGAACGGTCCGTTTCGGCATCTCGCCCGCCGAGACGGCAGCCTTCCACACGGCGCTCGCCCGGCGGATTCTTGAGGACGGGTACGGCTGCACGACCGAGGTCGTCGAGGACGCGACGGCCGCGCTCGGAGAGGCGCTGGCCGGCGGACGCGCCGACATCCTGATGGAGGTGTGGGCCGACGACGTCCCGCCACCCCTCGCTGCGGCGCTGGAGCGCGGCGCCGCCGTCCGGCTCGGCACCGTGGTCCCCGACGCCCGGTACGGCTGGTACGTGCCGCGCTTCGCGGTCGACGGGCTGGAGGCGCCGGCCCGCGGCCTCGCGGGCATCGACGACCTCGCCGCGCACGCAGCGGCGTTCCCGGATCCGGAGGAGCCGGAGAAGGGCCGGTTCTTCAACTGCGTGATGGGTTGGCCCTGCGAGGCGACGAACACCGACGCCTTCGTCGCGCGCGGCCTCGACGCCCCCTTCACCAACGTGCGCCCGGGCTCCCACGCCGCGCTCGTCGCGCAGGTGGAGGAAACGATGGCTCTCGGCGAGCCGGTGCTCTTCGCCTATTGGTCCCCGTCCGCGCTGGTGGCGCGCACCGACCTTGTGCGGCTCGACGGCACCGGGACCGGTTCTGCCGGGAACGGGAGCATTCCGATCGATGCCGTCGCCACGGCGGACTTTGTGGCGGATGCGCCGGACCTCGCGGCGATGCTCCGCCGCTTCCGGCTTGATGCGGCCATGGTGAACGCCGCGATCGCCCGCCTTGCGCGTGGCGAGGAGAGTGCCGACGCTGCGGCTGCACGGTTCCTGAGATCGCACCCCGAGGTTTGGACGCCCTGGGTGCCCGCCGAGGTGGCGCAGCGGATCGACGCCTCGCTGAACGGTCGCCACAGCGCCGCCGCCTCAGAGGGGAAGCGGCAGCCGGTCGCGGAGTGAGAACCACGCCATCGCAAGGTGCGCGATGGGCGTCTGGAACAGCCGGCCCCCGGGGAAGGGGGCGGCGGGAAGCCGCGCGAACACGTCGAGCCGGGCCGTATCGCCGTCGATCGCGCGGGCGATCACCGAACCCGCAAACGCCGCCAGGCCGACACCCTGGCCCGAGTATCCGGCCGCCACGTAGAGTCCCGGATCGAGCCGGCGGACGATAGGCATCCGTTTCAGCGTGATGCCGAGCGTGCCCGACCAGGCGGCGGTGAGCGGTGCATCCCGCAGCGCTGGGTAGATCTCGCCGAGATAGGGGCGCACGAACGCTGCAACGTCGCGGGGGTGGCGACGGAAGCTCTCGCCGCCGCCGAAGATGAGTCGCCCGGCGCGGTCCTGCCGGAAATAGCGCACCACAAAGCGTGTGTCGGAGACGGCCTCGCCGCCGGGGATCAGGGGCGAGGGGAGCGGGGCGGTCGCCACGATGTGGTTGACGAGCGGCAGGACGCGCGCCTCGACCCGCTTCTCGAGCCCTCGCATCATGCCGTTGCCGGCGAGGAGCACGGCGCCGGCGCTGATGGTGTGCCGTCCGCCGCCCGTCTCCGCCGTCACCCGCCAGCGGCCGTCCGCGCGGGCAAGCGCCACTGCCTTCGTCCGCTCCGTGAGGACGGCGCCGGCGCGGACGGCGGCATGGCCGAGATGGCGGGCGAAGGCGAGCGGGTCGAGGTGCCCGCCCACCGTGTCGCGCACGCCACCGGGATAGCGGCGGCTGCCGATCGCGGCCTCCATCGCGGGCCGGTCGAGGATCTCGAACGCCATTCCGTGGCGGGCGGCGAGCGCATCGGCGTAGTGCCGCTCCTCGTCGAAGGCGCGGGGGGTGTGCGCCGCCTCGATGAGGCCGGGCCTGTAGCCGCAGTCGTCGCCGAACTCGGCGAAGAGGCGGTGGACGTTGGCGACCGCTTCCGTGCCGAGCTCCCACAGCGCGTCCGCGATGTCCTCGCCGACATGGGAGGCGAGCCAGACCTGGTCCCGCCGATGACCCCAGTGGAGCTGTCCGCCGTTCCGCCCGGAGGCGCCGTCGGCAAGGTCGCCCGCCTCCAGCACCACGACGCCGCGGCCGGAGCGGGCGAGGTGCATGGCGGCCGACAGCCCCGTGAAGCCGCCGCCGACCACCACGACGTCGGCGCGCTCCGGCGGCGGGCCGGCGGCGACGGGTGGGGGCGGGACGGCCGAATCGGCGGCGTAGACGGTTTCGGTCATCACACGTTGAGGAGGAGGTACTCACGCTCCCAAGGGCTGATGACGCGCATGAAGGTCTCGAACTCGGCCTGCTTGATGGCGCGGAACGTCGTCACGAAGGAGCGTCCGAAGATGTCGATGAGCGGCTCGCAGTGCTCGAACAGCGCCACCGCTTCGAGGAGACCGCGTGGCAGGCCATGGTCGAGTTCGCTCGCCGAGATCTCCAACGGCTCGGTCGGATGCAGCGCCTCCTCGATGCCGAGGAAGCCGCAGGCGAGCGAGGCCGCGAGCGCGAGGTAGGGGTTCGCGTCGGAGGAAGGAATGCGGTTTTCGAGACGCCGCGACTCCGGCGAGGAATGGGGAACCCTCAGGCCTACAGTCCTGTTGTCATAACCCCAGTGGACATTCACGGGCGCCGCTGTGTGGCGGGCAAGCCGGCGGTACGAGTTCACGTACGGCGCGAGGATGCACATCACGTTCGGGATGTACTTCTGATGGCCGGCGATGAAGGAGAAGAACTCCTTCGTCGGCACGCCGTCACGCCCGGAGAAGATGTTTCGGCCGCTGTCCTTGTCCACCACCGACATGTGGATGTGCATCGCCGAGCCGGGCTCGTTGGTCATCGGCTTCGCCATGAAGGTGGCGTACATCTTGTGGCGGAGTGCCGCCTCGCGGATCGTTCGCTTGAAGAGGAACACCTGGTCGGCGAGATCTATGGCGTCGCCGTGGAGGAGGTTGATCTCCATCTGCGCCGCCCCCTCCTCGTGGATGAGGGTGTCGATCTCCAGCCCCTGCGCCTCGGCGAACTCGTAGATGTCGTCGAAGAGGTCGTCGAATTCGTTGACAGCGGCAACGCTGTAGGACTGTCGTCCGATCTCCGGACGGCCGGAGCGGCCGATCGGCGGCTCGAGCGGGTAGTCGGGGTCGGTGTTCGGGCGAACGAGATAGAATTCGATTTCCGGCGCCACGACGGGCCTGAGGCCCTTTCTCTCGTAGAGCTCCACGACCCGGCGCAGCACCTGCCGGGGGGCGTGGTCGACGGGGCGGCCGTCCTTGTAGCGCGCCTCGTGGATGAGCTGCGCGGCGGGGTCGGATGCCCAGGGGACGATGGCGAGGGTTCCGTAATCGGGATCGAAGATGAGGTCGCCGTCCGTCGGGTCGTGGCTGAACGTCTCGTCCTCGTCCGGGTAGTCGCCGGTGATGGTCTGGGTGAAGATGGAGGTCGGCATCGTGATCGCCGGCGAGCGGGCGAACTTCTCCGTCGGCATGAGCTTGCCGCGGGGGACGCCCGCCTGGTCGGGGACGATGCACTCGACATCCTGGATGCCGCGGGCCTTCAGCCACTCCACCGCCTCGGCATGGCCGCGCACGCCGCGGGCCTTCGGCGCCGTATCGGCGGCGGCGGGACGATCGGGAGGCGTCGTGTCCACGGGAACTCGCTGATGGTTCATGCGCCGCCCAGCAAGCCTGTGGGCAGGTGGACATGTCAACTCCGCCTCATTCAGCGCATGTTCAGGCGTGCGCGGCGGCCCGAAAGATTTCGTGCAGTGAAACGATCATGCGCGGAACCGTCTATCAGCTTCGCGCATTGTGTGGCGCGAGGACGGTGACAACCTCGCCGTCCACTTCAAGATGAAAAGGCAAAACCAATGTCTGCGAAGACGAACATTTGGCTCGCCACTGCGTCGGCGCTCGCTCTTCTCGCTGGTCCGGCGCTCGCGCAGACCACGACGACTGACCCGAACGTGACGATCGTCAACCCCGACGGTCCTGCCGAGCAGACGGGCGAGGCGGTCGACAACGCGGCCGGCGCCACCGTCGACGCGGCTCAGGATGCTGCGCAGGCAACCGGTCAGGCGGTCGACAATGCGGCAGATGCCACGGCGGACGCGACGCAGGACGCTGCGCAGGCCACTGGCCAGGCGGTCGACAATGCCGCCGAGACGGTGACGACGACGACTCCGGAGGTTGAGGTCGAGACGGATACGGCGACCGAGACCGAGATGGAGACCGACACCGAGGAAGTCGCCGAGGGCACCCCGGTCGAAGGCCAGATCTTCACCCAGAGCCCCGACACGTTCCTCGCGTCGACCCTCATGGACGGCTCGGTCATCAACCCGTCCGGTGAGGAGATCGGCGATGTGAACGATCTCGTCATGACCTCCGAGGGCATGATCGAGGGTGTCGTGATCGGCGTCGGCGGCTGGCTCGGCATCGGCCAGAAGGATGTGGCGATTGAGATGGGCCGCATCGAGATCACGCAGGACGAGGACGGCGATCTCGCCTTCCAGCTGAACGCGACGCGCGAGGAGCTCGAGGCTGCGCCGGAGTTCCAGACGCAGGAAGACCAGGAGGCCGAGGCGGCTGCGAACGCCGCTGGCGCCGGCACGGCTGGCGGCATGTCGACCACGACGTCGACTCCGCCGGCGACCGCCGCGCAGTAACGGTCCCGCGACCAAACCTGAGAAGAGGGCCGCTCACGCGGCCCTTTTTTCGTTTCTCCCGTCGCTCCTCAGGCGGCCGCTTCAACCGCGTGGTCGTCGCCGGGCGCTGGCCCGCCCTTGGCCGGCACCACCTGGCGGTGGGGGAAGGGGATCGACAGCCCCGCCTTCTCGAGTTCCACCTTGGCCATCTTGGTGAGGAACCGCTTCAGCGGGAAGTAATCGGACGCCGGGACGAAGACGCGCAGCGTCAGGTCTACCGACGATTCGCCGAGGTCGGACACGAACGCGTCGGGCGCTGGCTCGGGGAGCACCTTCTCCGTCCGCTCCGCAAGGTTCTTCAGGACGGCAAGGCCCTCGTCGATGTCGTCCGCATAGTCGACGCCGACATTGATATCGAGGAGCCGCGTCGGGTACACCGAATAGTTGGTGACCGTGGAGCCCCAAACCTCGGAATTGGGAAGGAGCTTCTGGATCCCGTCATAGGTCGCAAGCTCCGTGATGAAGAGCGTGATCGACTTCACCGTGCCTGCGGAGCCCGAGACCTCGATATAGTCGCCGAGCTTGAAGGGCCGCATGGTGATGATCATGATCCCCGCCGCCAGCGACGTCAGCGAGCCCTGGAGGGCGAGGCCGATCGCGAGCGAGGCCGCGCCAAGGACGGCGATGAGGCTCGCTGTCTGCACGCCCATCATGTTGAGCGCGATGATGACGACGAGCGCGAGAAGGCCGTAGTAGACGAGGCTCGACAGGAACTTCTCGACCAAAGGCTCGAGCCGCTGCGAGCGTTCGGTCCAGCGGGTGAAGACCCGGCTTGCGAGCCGCGCGATCCACCACCCCGCAAGGAGGATCAAGATCCCGACGACGATGTTGATCCCCTGGACGGCAAGCCATCCCCACGCAAGCTCCGCCCATCCCTCGGCTGTCTCCGTCGCCTCCATCTGCGCCTCCTCTGTCCGGTTCAATTCGGTCGGCTCGCAAACGGGAGCCGCGGTCAGAGCTAAGGCAGGTGGCGCGGATGTCCCGTCAGGAGACGCGGCGGAGGCCCGGCGTGTCGGCCGCCGGCTCGAGAAAGAAGGCTTCGACCTCGCCGATGCCCTTCACCGCGACGCGCCCGCGCGGCTCGACGCGGTAGCGCCCGCCGAGCAGCGCCACCGTCGCCGCCGAGACCTGGATCTCGCCCGCCGCACCGTGGCTCTCGAGGCGGGAGGCGGTGTTCACGGCGTCGCCCCAGAGATCGTAGGCGAAACGCGAGCCGCCGATCACGCCCGCCACGACCGGGCCGGTGTGGATGCCGATGCGGACCGAAAGGACGCCGCCGTCGAGCCCGCCGTGCTCGGCGACGGCGGCGCGGAGGTCGAGTGCAAAGCGGGCGATCCGATCAGCCCCCGTCTCCGGCGGCACACGTAGCCCTGACGCGGCCATGTAGGCGTCGCCGATCGTCTTGATCTTCTCCACCTTGTGCCGGTCGGCGAGGGCGTCGAGCCGCTGCACGAGCCCGTCCAGCCAGGTGACGAGCCGCTCCGGCGGCGCATCATGGGCGATCGCGCTGAACCCGACGAGGTCGGCGAAGAGCACCGTCACGGCATCGTGCCGGTCCGCGATGATCCCCGGCGAGCGCTTCAGCCGCTCGGCGATGGGGCGGGGCAGGATTGCGAGGAGGAGCCCGTCCGACCGCCGCACCTCCTCGCCAAGCGCCGCCTCGGCGCGGTGCAGCTTCACGAGCGCGTAGGTGAACAGCCACACGTTGATCACCATCACGTTGATGACGACCATCGTGGAGAGGTGGTGGACGAAGCCGGGCGCGGCGATCGCCATCGGCCCGAGCGGCGGCGCCGCGGCGTAGACGTAGAGGAGCGCCGCGAACGCCGCGGCGACGACGCCTGCATAGAGCCGCCAGTGCGCCGCGCCGAAGAACAGGAAGGCCGCCGCCGCAAGGGCGAAATAGGTCTGCGCCCCGCCGTCCGTCCCGGTCAGGAACACGACGCGGACGGTGCCGACGATGATCGCCCCGGTGAGCCACAGCGCCGCGACGTTGGCGCCGAGGCGGTGGAACAGCGGGGTCGCGAGGTGGACGAGTCCGAAGTGGATGTTGTGCTGGATGAGCGGCTCCAGCGCCGCCGCGTCCGTCAGCGCCTGCTCGGCGGCATGCTTGACGGAATCGAGTCCGCCGAGGAGGGCGGCCGCGTTCACGAAGCGCTGGCGTCGCCGCACCGCCTCGTCCGGCGAGCGGATGCCGATCGAGAGGACGGCGTCGACCGCGACCGCGAGCATCGCGAAAAGCGCCCGAAGCCATCCTCCCGCCCGCCTGTTCCCGCCGTCCGCCCCTCGCCGGTGCCTGTCCAACAGGATCTCCTTCCGCTGCGACACTATGCTCGCACCAGGCGAACGTTTGCGCGGAAATCGCTACTCCTCGCCACAATCTTGAGGCATCGTCCCCACGTCCCGGGCACGGGATGCGATATCTTCGCCAGAGGCCACAATCGATCCCCGTATACCGGGGGCAGGAGGAGACGTTCTATGCTGCGTCGCACGATGCTCGCCGCCACGACGGCGCTCGTCACCACGGCCGCTATCGGCACAGCAATGGCGCAGGCGCCCGCGCCTGACAACCTCGAGCGCCTGTCCAACTTCCGCACGACGGGCACCACCGACTTCACCTTCATCGAGCAGACCGGCTCGAAGGCAGACGCGATCCGACGGAGCCTCGAGCAGGTCACGCTCCCCGAAGGCTTCAAGATCGAGCTCTACGCCCTCGTCCCCGACGCGCGCCACATCGCGGTCGGCCCTCAGGGGATCGTCACCTTCGTCGGCACCCGGAAGAACAAGATCTGGGCCGTCACCGACCGCGACAAGGACCGTGTCGCCGACGAGGTGAAGGACTTTGCCCCATCGCTCGCCTTCACGATCCCGAACGGCGTCTGCTTCTCGCGCGACGGCTTCCTCTACACCGCCGAGCAGAACCGAGTCCTCGTGTTTCCGGCGGCCGAGTTCTTCTACGAGAGCCCGGACGTCGCGGCGTTCAACGTCCTGAAGCAGGGCGATCTCATCCCCGTCGAGGAGGAGAGCTTCAACCACACCGCGCGCGTCTGCGACGTCGGCCCGGACGGCAAGCTCTACATCTCGCTCGGCCAGCCCTTCAACGTGACGCCGCCGGAGAAGCTCGAGCTCTACGACCGGCTCGGCATCGGCGGCATCATCCGCGTGAACACCGACGGCACCGGCCGCGAGGTATTCACGCGGGGCGTCCGCAACTCCGTGGGCCAGGACTTCCACCCCGAGACCGGCGAACTCTGGTGGACGGACAACCAGGTCGACGGCATGGGCGACGACATCCCGCCGGGCGAGATCAACCGGCAGACCGCGGCCGGCCAGCACTTCGGCTTCCCGTGGTACGGCGGCGGCGACGTGCGCACCAACGAGTGGAAGGACAGCGAGCCGCCGGCGGACATCGTCTTCCCGGCTTCGGAGACCGTTGCCCACGCAGCCGACCTCGGGATGATGTTCTACAGCGGCAACCAGTTCCCCGACCGGTATAGGAACGCGATCTTCTCCGCCCAGCACGGCTCCTGGAACCGGACGGAGCCCGTCGGCGCCCGCGTCATGGTGACGTTCGTCGGCGAGGACGGCACGGCGACGACCGAGCCCTTCGCCGAAGGGTGGCTGACGGACTCGGGTGAGTACCTCGGCCGCCCGGTCGACGTTGCACAGCTCCCGGACGGGTCGATCATCGTCTCGGACGACCTCGCCGGCGCCCTCTACCGCATCTCGTACGGCGACTGATGCGGCGGGCCGGGGCCTCGTGGCCCCGGCCGTCCTCCCGGAGATATCGATGAAGATCATCCTTGCGGCGCTCCTGCCGCTTCTCGTCGCCACCCCGGCGCTCGCCGATGCGAAGGCCGGACGCGCCAAGGCGGCGATGTGCCAGGTCTGCCACGGCTACGACGGCATCGGCACGAACCCCGAGGTGCCCAACATCGGCGGCGAGAGCGTCATCTACATCATGCGCCAGCTGCGCGCCTTCCGCTCCGGCGAGCGGCAGCACCAGCAGATGTCGATCATTGCGCAGAGCCTGTCGGACGCCGACATCCAGAACCTCGCCGACTACTACTCGTCCATCGAGGTGACGACGAAGGTGCCGGACCTCTGAGCCGGCGCTCTCCACTCGGCGCATAGGGACGGTGGGTCAGCGGCCGGCGCTCGTCAGCGCCGCGCCGAGGCCGACGAAGGTTGCTCCCGCGATGCGGTTGAACCAGCGGCCGTGCCGCGCAAGCCACGGAGCGATCCGCTGGGCGAGGCCCGCGAGCATCAGCTCGTAGACGATCTCCACCGCCACGAACGTGCCGCCGAACACCGCGAGCTGCGTCCAGAACGACGCGCCGGGGACGATGAACTGCGGCAGGAACGCCGCGAAGAAGATGAGCCCCTTCGGGTTTGAGACCGCGACGAGGAACCCCTCGCGGAACATCCGCGCGGGCCGCGCCTCCCGCACTCCGCCGCGCGTCACAGCGACGGCGGGCGTGCCGGACCGCCAGACGCGGATCCCGAGCCAGACGAGGTAGGCGGCGCCGATCCACTTGGCCGCGGTGAACGCCTGCTCGGAGGCGGCAAGGAGCGCGCCCATGCCGGCGAGCGAGGCGGCGATGAGGACGAGGAAGCCGAGCGCGCCGCCGAGCACGGTCCAGACGGTCGGCCGAAAGCCGTAACAGGCGCCGTGGGTGAGCGAGAGGAGCCCGTTCGGCCCCGGCGTCAGCGACAACCCGACCGCCGCGACGAGATAGAGAAGCCAGAGGTCGACGGTCATCGGTGGCGCTCCGCTGCGGGCCGCCACCCTGCGCCAACCTTTGCAGCCGCGCCAGCCGCGACGTGGGGCGAACTGGCCGTCAGCTCGCCGGCGCGGCCGCCGCGTCGAGCTTCGGGACCGCCATGTCGGACGCCGGCGCCGCCTCGAGCCCCGGCCAGTTCGCCTCGGAGGTCTGCAGGTGGCCGGGGATGTCCTCTTCCCAGAACGTCACCACGTTCTCGGTGATGTTGAGGTAGAGCTTGCCGTCGACGATACGCCACAGGTTCGGGTTGCCGGGGACCTTGCCGCCCTTCACGACGCCGTAGGCGCAGTGTCCGTCATATTGCGGCACGTAGCGGGCCGGGTCCGCCTGGAAGCGGGCGAGGTTCTCGGCATTCGCGAACGCGAAGGTGGCACCGTTGTGGGTGGCGGTGAACTCCGTCTTCCCGGGGACGGCGGGGGGCTGCGGCTGCCCGACCGGCGACTGGGCCATGTCGAAATAGGCGACGACGTCGTATCCTGCGTTCGCGAAGCCCGATTCGTTGACGTACTGCGGTCCCGCCAGCGCGGGACCAGCCAGCATTGCGACGATGGCGGTTGCAGCGAGGAAGCTCTTCGGGGTCATGCGCGTTGTCCTCCGTGCCGGGCGTCGGCGCTGCATGTTTAGCCGCCTCCCGCTCACGCTGCCGATCACTTGCGTTCACGACGGTGTATCGCGAGGGTTGGCCACAGATTTGCAATCGCCGGGCTGATGGCACATGTCCGGCTAGGCGCCGGAGTACGGCACGCGTCCGGCAAGGGCCGGAGCGGGCCACAACCGGCAGGGGAGGGTGCCGTGCTGCAGGCCATCAGCGAGTGGATCGAGCGGATCTCGCGCGCGGGCGAGGGGGAGGAGACCTTCACTGGCGCGGACCCGCGGCTGTCGGTGGCGGCGATCCTCGTCCACATCGTCGCGGTCGACGGGGTGGTGACGGGGGACGAGCGGCGTCGGCTGAGGGAGGTGCTGAAGGCACATTACCAGCTGTCCGACGCCGAGACGGAGAGTCTGGTGGAGGAGGCGACGCAGCGCGACGACGACGCGGTCGACCTCTACGCCTTCACGTCCGTCCTGAAGCGCGAGCTCGACGAGGACCAGAGGAAGGCCGTCGTCGAGCTGATGTGGGAGATGGTTTTCGCAGACGGCGAGGTGTCCGAGTTCGAGGACAACGTCGTCTGGCGCGTGGCGGAGCTGATCGGCGTGTCGACGCGGGACCGGATGGTGATCCGCCAGGCGATCGAGGGGAAGCTGGGGAAGGCGTGACGATGCGTGGTGGAGTTCGTCGGGACCGCAAGCCGTTCGTTCCGGTGGCGGCGCCCTTCCCGTCGCGGGCGCCGGCGCCGCGGCGGCCGGAGCGGGCGGATCCCGCCGGTGGCACGGGATGGACGCAGCCGGCGCCCGCCGAGCCGAGGCGCCCGGTCCTCATTGTCCTCCACCAGGCGCAGTCCACTCCCGGTCGCGTCGGCCAAATGCTCGCCGCCCGCGGTCACCGGCTCGACATCCGCCGCCCCGCCCTCGGCGACACGCTGCCGTCGACAACGGCCGACCACGCGGGCGTCGTCATCTTCGGCGGGCCGATGAGCGCCAACGACCCGGAGCCGTTCATCAAGCGCGAGATCGACTTCATCGACGTGCCGCTGCGCGAGGGGACCCCCTATCTCGGCATCTGCCTCGGCGGACAGATGCTGGCGAAGGCGATCGGCGGCACCGTCGGCCCGCACGACGCCGGGCGGGTGGAGGTCGGCTACTACGACATCGAGCCGACCCAGGCCGGCCGCGCGCTGATGGACTGGCCGCGCAAGGTCTACCAGTGGCACCGCGAGGGCTTCCGGACGCCGCGCGGCACCGAGCTCCTCGCCACCGGCCACACGTACGAGGAGCAGGCCTTCCGGGTCGGCCCGCGCGCGTACGGCATCCAGTTCCATCCCGAGATCACCCTCGCGATGCTCTACCGCTGGACGACCCGCGCGCACGAGCGGATGAGCCTGCCGGGCGCCTGCTGCCGCGCCGACCATTTCGCCGGCCGCGCCATTTACGACGGCGCGGTCAAGGCCTGGCTTGCCGGCTTCCTCGAGCTCTGGCTCGATGGTCCGGCCGCGGCCGACCGCGACGAGACGGCGGGCTGCAGAGTCGAGATGCTGCGCGCCGCTGCGGCCCCTGACACAGTCTGAGACCGGCGCCAAAGCATCGGAGCCTCCTGCGGCGGTCGGCGCTGTCCGCCGGAGGCTGTGCCCCGTAGCGGCGTCCCCGGCGCTACACCTTCCCGCACGATGCTGGACGACGACCGGCGCCTCAGGCGACGGCGGGCTCGGTCCGCCGAAAACCGTCCGCCGTGATAACGCCCGCCCAGTCGCGCTCTGCCGGCCCCGTCATGACGATGCGGCCGCCGGCGAGCGCGATCGTCAGCGGACCGCCGGGCAAGCGCACCTCGACCGTCTCGCCGGTGCGGCCGGCCTTAAGCCCCGCTGCAGCGACGGCGCAGGCTGCCGTCCCGCACGCCAGCGTCGCCCCCGCACCGCGCTCCCAGACGCGTACCCTCACCCTGTCGGGGCTTTCGACCGTCACGAACGAGATGTTCGCCTTCTCCGGAAACACCGGGTGCGTCTCGAGCCTCGGACCGACCGTCTCGAGCGGCACCGCGTCGACCTCGTCCACGAAGAAGACGGCGTGCGGGTTGCCGACGCTGACGGCGACGGCGGGCCCGTAGCGCGCGAGATCCGGCTCGGCGAACGTGAGGGCGAGCGGGTCGTGGCCGGGCGCGAGGGGGATCGCCGCCGCCTCGAAGCACGGCACGCCCATGTCGATGGCGATCGCATCCCCCGCGCGCCGGCCCTCCATCAGCCCGCCGCGCGAGCCGAGTCGGACGGTCTCGCCGCCGCTCTCGTCGAGGAGGAGCGCGACCACGCAGCGGGCGCCGTTGCCGCAGGCCTCCACCTCGGAGCCGTCGGCGTTGATGACGCGCATCGTGGCATCCGTGCCCACCGTGCCGGGCGCGATGAGGAGCATCTGGTCGAAGCCGATCCCACTCCGTCGGTCGCCGAGCGCACGCACCCGCTCCAGCGAGAGGCCGGCAGGCTCGGCCCGCTCGTCGATCACCACGAAGTCGTTGCCGAGGCCGTTCATCTTCAGGAACGGGATCACGCGCGCCACGATGGTCGTCCTTCCATGCCGACGAGATAGGGGCCGAGGGGAACGGTGCCTCGCCGCCAGAGGTCGAGCGGGAACGCAATACACCCGGCGGTGGGGGCGAGGCCATCCCGGGCGACGTGCAGGAAGATCGCCGACCCCGCGCCCCGCACCCGCGGCCGCTGGTTGTGGTCGGTGACGACCACGACGTCGTACAGCGCGTCGCCGCGCATGAGCGTCTCGTGCGACGGCGCGAACGGCAGGCGGACGGCGCGGTTGTAGGCCTCGCTCGCCGCCGAGTCGCACCAGCCGTCGCCGGACCGCACCGGCCGGGAGGGGAGGGAGAGCGGCACCGCGCGCCGGGTAAGGGCGGCGAGCGGGACGATGCGCCCGCGCGGCGTCGCGCCGTCGCCTTCCCGCTTGAGGCTGCGGATGCCGCTCCGCCCCAGCGCAGCCCGCATCGTGCGCCCGCCAGAGGAGACGATCGCCTCCGTCCGCCTCAGCGGAGAGGGGCGAACCAGCGCCGGCCGCCGCGTTCCACGCCGCGCCGGCGCCTTGAACGGTCCCGCAAGGTTCGCGACCATCACCAGAAATTTTATTTTCCGCACACGGGGAACACTGTTTCGAGAGAACCGAGCCCCAAACTATGCTTGACGGGCGAAGCCGGCCAGAGGAGGAGGCGGCGTGAACAAGCGGACGATCCTGATCATCGACGACGACGCGGACCTGCGCGAGGGGCTCGCCGAGCAGCTGAGCCTCTACGAGGAGTTCGCCATCGTTGCCGCCGAGACCGCCAACAAGGGCATGGCCCTCGCGCGGAAGGGCGACATCGCGCTCGCCATCGTCGATGTCGGCCTGCCGGACCTCGACGGCCGCGAGGCGGTGCGGCTGATGCGCGCCAACGGCTTCAAGGCGCCCGTCGTCATGCTCACCGGCCACGCGACGGATGCCGACGCGATCGTCGGGCTGGAGGCCGGGGCGAATGACTACGTGGTGAAGCCGTTCCGCTTCGCCGTCCTTCTCGCGCGGATCCGGGCGCACCTGCGCCAGTTCGACCAGTCGGAGGATGCCGTCTTCACCATCGGCCGCTACACCTTCAAGCCGGCGGCAAAGCTCCTCGTCGAGCCGGACGGCAAGCGCGTCCGGCTGACGGAGAAGGAGACGGCGATCCTGAAATACCTCTACCGCGCCGGCGAAAAGCCGATCACGCGCGACGTTCTCCTGCACGAGGTGTGGGGTTACAATTCGGGCGTCACCACCCACACGCTGGAGACGCACATCTACCGGCTCCGGCAGAAGATGGAAAAGAACCCCGCCGCCGCCGAACTCCTCGTCACCGAGGGCGGCGGCTACAAGCTGATGCCCCGCGCGGGGGCGGTCGCTGGGGCGGGGGCCCAGGCTGCCTCGTGAGCCTCGCGCGGCACATGGCGGTGATGCGCAACGCGCCGCTCCTGCGCGTCCTGCCGGATGACGCGTTGAAGCTGCTGGCGTTCGGCTCCGAGGCGCAGAACCTGCGCCCGCGTGACCCGCTGTTCGAAGCGGGTGACGCGGCCGACGGCGCCGTCCTCATGCTGGGCGGGCAGTTGCGGCTCCTCGCCCCCGGCATCTCCGCGCCGCGGGTGGTCGGCGTCGGCCACCTCATCGACGAGCTCGCCCTTGTGGTCCCGACGGAGCGGTCGGCAAGCGCCGTCGCGCAGACCTCCTGCGAGGTCCTGTCGATCCCGCGCGTCCAGATGCTGCGCATTCTGGAGGAATTCCCCGACGCCGCGGCGCGGATGCGCTCCACGCTCGCCCAGCGCTCGGCTGCCTTCCTCGCCGAGGTGGGCGCGCTCGCCGACCGCCTCGCCCGGCGCTGATGGACGTCTCCCCGAGCGGCCTGACGGATGGCCCGCTAGATCGCCGCAGCCGCCGCGCGGCGGGGGCGAGGTCTGTCCCGCTCGATCCGCGCCATGAGGTCCGGGAAGCTCATCGCCTTCGCGAACAGGAAGCCCTGGCCGAGCGTGTAGCCGAGGCTCTTCAGGCGGACGAGGTCGTCGGCCGTCTCGATCTCGGTCGCGACCAGCTTCACGCCGGCGGCCCGGCAGGTCTCGATCATCCCGGCGAGGATCGGACCCGCCCGCTCAAGGGCGCCGGGGTCGAGTAGCTTCGCGCCCGGCACCTTGATCTGCCGCACCGAGAGCGCGCGCGGCTCCATCAGCGCAGCAAAACCGGCCGCAAGGTTGCCGAAGCCGAAGCCGAGGCCGCGCGCCATCAGCTCCGACAGGGCGGCTTGAGCGTGCCGCCCGCCGCCGGCGAACGGGTTCGCATCGACCTCCAGCGTGATGTCGCCACCGTCCGGCAGCACCGTATCGAGGATGCGGCCCAGCGTCTGGAGATACCTGGGGTTCTGCAGCTCGCGCGCCGAAGCGTTGACGGAGATCGGCACCACGCGTCCGCTCTCGGCCGTGAAGCGGGTCCAGTCGCGGCTCAGCTGCTCCAGGATCGCGACGCCGACGAGCGGCGACAGCTCCGGGTCGTCGAACGCGGGCGCGAGGGCCGTGGCGTTCATGAGATCCTCGCCATCGCGCCAGCGGGCGAGCAACTCGACCGCGGCGACTGCGCCGGTGCGCAGGTCGACGACCGGCTGATAATAAGGCGTGACGGCACCGGCCGCGACCGCCTCGCGGATGCGGCGCAGTCGCTCCTCCCGGCCCTGCTGCTCCTCCCCGTAGCTCGGATGGTAGCGGGTGCCGCGCCGCGCCGGCTCGCGCTTCGTCCGGAAGAGGGCGAGGTCCGCGTTGCGGTAGAGTTCGCGCCCGTCCCGGGCGTCGCGCGGGTAGGCGGCGGCGCCGAACGAGAGGCGGAGGCGGATCGTCGTACCGCGGTAGTCGAAGGAGGTCTCGGCCGCCGCGGCGAGCCGTGCGAGCGGGCGTTCGATGTCGTCCGCGCCGCCGATGCCGGTGACGACGACGGCGAACTCGTCGCCGCCGAGCCGCGCCACGGTGTCCCCCTGCCGGGTGTTCGCGAGGAGCTGCGCGGCAATGCGCTTCAGCGCCTCATCTCCCGCCTCGTGGCCGTAGACGTCGTTGATCGCCTTGAAGTCGTCGATGTCGGCGAGGATGAGACCGACGCCGCTGCCGCCGTCCGCCGTCGCCTTCTCCAGCGCGGCGGCGAGCCGGTCCTGGAAGAGAAAACGGTTGGGCAGCCCCGTCAGCGCATCGTGGTTGGCGGTCTGCCAGAGGCGGAGCTCGGCCTCCTTCTCCTCCGTCACGTCCTGCAGGATGCCGAAGAGGTGGTCGCCGTCCTCGCCGGAGGCGACCTGCCCGAAGCAGCGCACCGTCCGAAGCCGGTCGTCGGCCCGGCGGAAGGGGAGGGTGAAGGAGAAGCCCGCCCGGCGTTGGATCGCGTCGAGGATGCTCGTCCGCGCGTGGCCACGCACCTCCTCGGGGTAGAAGTCGACCGCGCCGTCAAGGTCGGGGGCAGGCGTGCCTGAGGGGAGGCCGTGGATCCGGAACGTCTCCGCCGACCAGCTGGCACGGCCGGAGGCGAGATCGACCTGCCAGACGCCGATCCGCGCCATGCGCTCGACGCTCGCGAGCATCGCGTCGGCACGGCGGAGGCGGGCGCGCGTGACGGCGAGGTCAGCCCGTTCGGCGGCGGCGTCGAACACGGCCTCGGCGGCCCGGGCGGTATCCTCCCGCCGGCCCGCCAGATGGCGGAGGGCGAGGACGGGCCGCAGCGTCCCGCGGGCGTCGACGAAGCCGCTCCAGCCGCCCACGACCGGCAGCGACCGGATCCCGCCCGGCGCCACCGCCTCGGCCGCCCCGCGCAGCGTTGCCGCGAGCGAAGGTTCGGGTGCGACGAGGTCGCCGGCGACGAAGGCAGCGACCTGCGGCGCGCCGGGCAACAGGAACGCCGCCTCGGCCCCGCACGCGAGGCGTGCCAGCTCGAGGGCGGGAAAGGTGGCCGGTTTGGCCGTCATGTCGTTCATCGCAGGGCCGGTCGATCCGTCGGCGCGTTCGTCGACAATGCAACAAACTTCATATCGCCGCGCGATACAATATGTCTGTCGTTAATTGCGCAAAGCGCGATCTACCGCCGTCCATCCGCGGTGCCGTCACCCACGCAGGGGTGGTGCAAGCTCCGCATGACCGTCACGCTGGTATCGCACGCTTCCAGAGAGTAGGGTCCGCCTCGCTGGAGGGCCGCCAGCACTGCAACGGTCGCATGGGTCAGTTGTCGATGACGAAGAACATTCTCCGCGATGCGATCGCATCCACGCGCCGCACCTTCATCGCGGTCGCGCTGTTCAGCTGCATCGTCAACATCCTGATGCTGACCGGCCCCCTGTTCATGCTGCAGATTTACGACCGCGTGCTGACAAGCCGCAGCGTGCCGACGCTGATCGCGCTGACGTTGCTGGTGGTCGGCCTCTACCTGTTTATGGGCATCGTCGACCTCGTCCGGTATCGGGTGCTCACCCGGATCGGCCACAAATTCGACGAGGAAGTCGGCCGGTCGGCCTTTTTGTCGCAGGTAAGCGCTCCCGTCAAAGCGGGCCCGCTCGCCGCCAAGACGGAGCCTGTGCGCGACGTCGACCAGCTGCGCAACTTCTTCGCCTCGCCGGGCATCACGGCCCTCTTCGACATGCCGTGGATGCCGTTCTACATCGGGATCGTCTTCCTTCTGCACCCGCTCCTCGGCCTCCTCGGTGTCGGCGGCGCGGTGATCCTCCTCGCCATCGCGATCGTGACCGACCGCGCCGCCCGACCGATGATGAAGAGCTCGGGCGAGCTCTCGGCGCAGCGCAACGCGGTCGTCACCGCCGGCCGCCGCAATGCCGAGGTGCTGCAGGGCATGGGCATGATGCAGGCCGTCGGCGGGCTGTGGGACAACGTCAACGAGCGCTTCCTCGCCGCCAACGCCAAGGCGGCGGACGTGGTCGGTCTCTCCTCGGTCGCCTCCAAGGTCTTCCGCCTGTTCCTGCAGTCGGCCGTCCTCGCCCTCGGCGCCTACCTCGCCATCCTCGGCGAAATCTCGCCCGGGGCGATGATCGCGGCGTCGATCATCATGGCGCGTGGGCTGCAGCCGGTGGAGATGGCGGTCGGCAACCTTCGCCAGATGCTCTCCGCCCAGCAGGCCTACCGGCGTCTCCGCACCCTTTTCGAGCAGCCGGAGGCGGCGGCCCAGATCGACCTCCCGGCACCGCGCCGCGAGCTGACGGTGGACAACATCACCGTCCTTCCGCCCGGCACGCGCACGCCGACCCTGGTCGACATCCGCTTCAGCGCCAAGGCGGGCACGGCGATCGGCGTGATCGGCCAGTCGGGGTCCGGCAAGTCGACGCTCGCCCGCGCGCTCGTCGGCGTCTGGCCGGCGGTGCGCGGCACCGTCAACCTCGACGGAGCGCCACTGCCGCAGTGGAAGCTCGAACAGCTCGGCCGCCACCTCGGCTACCTGCCGCAGGACGTGGAACTGTTCGAGGGCACGATTGCGGCCAACATCTCCCGCTTCGACCCGGCTGCGGAGGACGCCGACATCGTCCACGCTGCGAAGATCGCCGGCTGCCACGAGCTGATCCTCGGCCTCAAGGACGGCTATGCCACGCTGGTGGGCGAGGGCGGTGCGACGCTCTCGGCCGGCCAGCGCCAGCGGATCGCGCTCGCCCGCGCGCTCTATGGCGACCCGTTCCTCATCGTCCTCGACGAGCCGAACTCGAACCTCGACGGCTACGGCGACTCGGCGCTGAACAGGGCGATCACGCTCGCCAAGCAGCGCGGCGCCGTGGTGGTGGTGATCGCACACCGGCCATCCGCCCTCTCGGCGACGGACAAGCTGGCCCTCATCGAGAACGGGCGTCTTGCCGACTTCGGCGAGCGCGACGAGGTGCTGAAGAAGGTGATGCGGCGCGAGAAGGTGAACGAGATCCGCCCGGCAGCGACGGCGCAGCTCCAGCCGGGAGGCGCCGCTCCCGCGACCGCGCAAGGTGCTTCGGCACCGGCGGAATGACGAGAACGGCCGCGCTCGCGCGGTTTTGACGGCGCTGCTGCCGCGCGGGCGTGAGATCGCCCGCAGCGGCCCCATGTGAGGGGCAAGGCCGCCCGCCGGTGAAGAGCCTGAACCCCGAGACCCGACGACACACGCAACGGACCGAGACCATGAGCCCCACGCCCGCGACGTCCGACCGGACGAGGTCCGGCCAGCCGGCCCTTCCCGCCCCCAAGGGCAAGGTGCCGGAGAAGGTGAAGTTCTCCTCGTCAATCCGCCGGTACGTGCTGATCGGCACGCTCGCCTGCGTGCTGCTGGTCGGCGGCGCAGGCGGATGGGCGTTCACGGCGACCCTCGCCTCGGCGGTCGTCTCCGGCGGCACGGTGGTGGTCGCCTCCAACGTGAAGTCGGTCCAGCACGCGGACGGCGGCATCGTCGGCGAAATCCGTGTCACCGATGGCGACAGGGTGAACGCCGGTGACCTCCTCATCCGCCTCGACGAGACGCTGGTCGCCGCCAACCGCGCCCTCCTCGACCAGCAGATCGTCGCGCTGGAGGCCCGTCTCGCGCGGCTCAACGCGCAGCGCGACGAGGCCGAGGCCGTGGAGCTGCCGACCGGGCTCGCGGGGCGGGAGAGCGAGCCCGTCGTCTCCCAGGCGATGGCCTCGGAACGCAAGGTGTTCGCTGCGACGCAGGAGACGACCAAGGGTCAGGTCGACCGCCTCAACGAGCGGATCGGTCAGCTGAACCAGCAGATCGAGGGCCTCGTGGCGCAGCAGCGCGCCAAGGAGGAGGAGCTCGCCCTCATCGACGAGGAGCTGGCGGTGCTGGAGGACCTCTACAGCCGCGGCTCCACCACGCGAGACCGGATCGTCAACCTCAAGCGGAACCGTTCCCGGCTCGAAGGCGAGCGCGGCGACATCGTGGCGCAGATCGCCGTCGCCCGCGGCCGCATCAACGAGACCGAGCTCGAGGTGATCTCCATCTCGACCGACCTCCGCGAGAAGACATTCCAGGAGATCACCGAGGTCGAGCCGCAGCTCGCCAACCTGAAGGAGCGCCGGGCAGCGGCCGACTTCCAGCTTCGCCACATGGACATCCGCGCGCCTGTGGACGGGATCGTATTCCAGCTCGCCGCGCACACGGTGGGCGGCGTCGTCCAGCCGGCCGAGACGATCATGCAGATCGTGCCCGCGGCGGACCAGCTCCTCGTCGAGAGCCGGGTTCAGCCGACCGACGTCGACCAGGTGTTCGTGGGCCAGAGGGCGACGGTGATCCTCTCCGCCTTCGACCACCGCACCACGCCGCCGCTGGAGGGCGAGGTGGTGTTCCGCGCCGCGGAGGCGACGCGCGACGAGCAGACCGGCCTCACCTACTACGTCGTGCGCGTCCAGCTCGGCGAGGACCAGCTCGCCCTTCTCGGCGAGAACCTCATCCTGATGCCGGGGATGCCGGCGGAGGTCTACATCTCGACCGGCGGCATGACCGTCGCCGAGTACCTGATGAAGCCGCTTGCGACGCAGCTGCGGCAGGTTTGGCGCGAGCAGTAGACCGCAGCCGAGCGGGAGCGGGAGGCGGCGCCTACTCCGCCGCCTCGGCCCTGTCCTCCGGGTTGACCGCGTCATCCTCGGTGCGGACGCGTGTGAATGGCTCGGGCGTCACCTCGCGCCAGCGGGCGTGACCCTCGGCAAGACCCTCGAGCCGCTGGAAATCGAGCCGCTCGCGGTCGCGCTTCCTGACGAGGATCTCGGACTCCTTCGCATCGTCCGCCTCGAGCCCCAGCGCGAGAAGCGCGTCGCGGCCGAAGCGGATAGCCGAATCCAGCGTCTCGCGGCGCTGGTAGTCGACGGCATGGTCGAACAAGGTCAGCGCGTGGCGCCGGTCGTAGGCGCGCGCGAACACGAACGCCTCCGGAAATTCCTTCTTGCAGAGGTCGACGATGGCGGTCGTGACGTCTGCCGGCGTCGTGCAGATGCAGATCATCGCCGCCTTCTCGGCGCCGGCGGCACGCAGGAGGTCGAGGCGGCGCCCGTCGCCGTAGAAGACGCGGTTGCCGAACCGCCGCGCCTCGGTCACGCGCTCGGCGTCGTTGTCGAGGAGGATCGGCTTGAAGCCGCCGGCGAGGAGCATCTGCGAGACGAGCTGGCCGAACCGCCCGAAGCCGACGATGAGGACGTCGCCGTGCGCCTCGGTGAAGTCGTTCTCAGGCGCGGCCTTCGGCTTCGGTCGGACGACCAGCGGCAGCAGGCGGACGATGAACGGCGTCGTCACCATGGAGATGATGACGGTTGCCGAGAGGAGGTTCGCATCCTCCATCGTCATCACGCCCTGCGCGGCGGCGGTCGTGAAGAGGACGAAGCCGAACTCGCCACCCTGGGAGAGGAGGACGCCGGTCTTCAAGGCCGTCGGATGATCGTTCCCGAACAGCCGGACGAGGCCGTAAACCATCGCCGTCTTGGCGATGATGAGAGTGACGACGCCGCCCGCGATGATGCCGATGTTGGCCGCGATCAGCGGGAAGTCGAGGCTCATGCCGACCGACAGGAAGAAGAGGCCGAGGAGGAGCGAGCGGAACGGCTCGATGTCGGCCTCGAGCTCGTGCCGGTAGTTGCTCTCCGCAAGGAGAACGCCGGCGAGGAACGCGCCCATCGCCATCGAGAGGCCGACGGCCACCATCGCCGTGCCCGCGCCGAGGACGATGAGGAGCGCCGCGGCGATCATGATCTCGTGGCCGCCGAATCGGGCGAGGAGACGGAACGCCGGCGACAGGAGGTAGTGGCCGACGAGAACGATGATCGCGACCGCGCCGACCGCCTGTAGCGCTGAAAGGGCGAGCGCGCCCGCCGTCATCCCGTCGCCTTGCCCCGGCGCGAGCAGCGTCACGAGGGCGAGGAGAGGCACGATCGCGAGATCCTGCATGAGGAGGACGGCGAACGTCTTCTGCCCGTAGGGCAGCCGCATCGCCTGCCGCTCCTCGATGATCTGCATGACGAGCGCGGTGGAGGAGAGCGCAAGGCCGAGCCCGGCGATGAGCGCCACCGGCCACGGCCGGCCCACGATGAGGAGCGGGTAGAGCATCAAGACGGCCCCGCACAGCACCACTTGCAGCGCGCCGAGGCCGAAGATGTCGCGCCGCATCTGCCAGAGCCGCGTCGGCTTCAGTTCGAGGCCGATGAGGAAGAGCAGGAATACGACGCCGAGCTCGGCGAACGTGCGGATCTCCTCCGCCTCCTCGGTGACGGCGAGGACCGCCGGGCCGAGGACCACACCCGC
>JAESGF010000121.1_pt1 | contig 53214 bp, 53 predicted proteins | sample 9269621 | NCBI WGS metagenome assembly JAESGF01 (sample SAMN14515066, study PRJNA621663) | algae metagenome | isolation source: Tolypothrix carrinoi HA7290-LM1 and co-occurring heterotrophs from dry rock... | place: USA: Makauwahi cave, Kauai, Hawaii | collected 2011-01-06
ACGCTGAATCAGGCTGGCCTGACGGACGTGCAGATCATGGACGCGGCATACCTCGTCCAGGCGACGACGCCGACCGACGAGCAGATCATCATGATCGTGAATTCTGCCGGCCAGCCGGTGACCCCGCCGCGCATGGGCCAGTCGAGCGAGACCGGGACGCAGCAGGGCGCGGCACAGCCGAACGTGTCCGGCAGCCAGTCGGGCTCGGGATCGAGCTCGGGCACGCAGCAGCCGTCGTCGAACTGACGCCAGCCCTGCGGGGATGAGTGACAGGGCCGCGCCTTCCGGGCGCGGCCTTTTTCAATCTTCGAGGCGGGCCGTGTAGGCGATCGCGCCCGGCATCGACGCGCTCTCGCGGACGATGGTGAACCCGGCGCTCTCGATCAGCTCGGCGAGGCCACCGCGGGTGAAGGCGTTGCGCTGCAGGCGCCCCGCGGTGACGGCGCCATCCGCACCGGCCTCGACGGCCGGCGCGTTGACGAACAGGATGCCGCGCCGGGCGATGAGGAGCGAGACGTTGGTGACGAACGCCCGCGGATCCGGCGCGCGGCCGAGGCCGGAGCGGGCATAGACGACGTCGTAGATGCGGTCCGACAGCACCTCCTGCTCCAGCGGGGCGAGGAAGCCGGTGTCGTCCAGCGTGGCGCGGCGCGGACGGGGGCTGAGGAGGCGGATGCACCGCGCCTCGAATCCGGCGCCGCGGGCGATCACCGAGGCCATGTCGCCGGCACTGCCGACCTCGAGGAGCCGGCGGCCGCGCGTTAGGTCGCGGATGACGGCGAGATTGCCCGCCACCTGATCGCGGACGGCGCGACGATTCTCACGGTACGAGTCGAGCGACTGCGGCGGCAGCCTCTTCGCGCCCGCGGCCGGCGCGAAGCGCACGGTTCCGCACCGGGTGCAGCGGCTCGCAAGATGCGCCGTGCCGCCGGTCGACCAGCGGATCACCGTCCCGCCACACACGACGCAAGGCAGATCCAGCGACGGGACGGCCCGGAGACTTGGAAGCCGATTCAGCATGGCGCCATCAACAGGTTAGCGGTCGTCACCACTAGCACCGGGCAGGTTGAGCCGGAAGGCGACGGCAAGTCATTTTCCCCGGCGTGACCATGCGGCAACGGTGGCAAAGGTTAATCGGTCACCTCGCCCCCTCGCGACCGAACCGCTCTGCCGGAGACAGCTCCGAGGGGCCGACGTGGGCGTCGAGCCAGTCGACGACGGGCGCCGCTTCGCGCCAGACCGTGAACGCCCCGGCAGCGAGCCCAGCGCTCCCGCAGGCGTCCGGCGAGAACGTCCGGATCGCGATCAGCTCCTTCATGCGCAGGAAGGCGACGAACGGGTGGTCCTTCGCAACGCCGCGTGGGGCGGTCTTCAGGCTGCGGCCGCGCACCTCCAGCGTGCGCCGTGTGGTGTCGACCGCGTCGGCCAGCGCGGGCCCGTGGCCGCCCGTCGCGATCGCGGCGCGAAAGCGGGCGAGCTGGTCGCTCGCCATCTCCCAGTAGCCCGTCCCGACCATCACGCCCTCGGCGGAGACGGAGGCGTAGAGGCCGGCATCCGTCCCCGGGCGCGAGTGGACGACGCCGAAGAGGTTCTGCTTGTAGGGCCGCTTGTCCGGCGAGAAGCGGACGTCCCGCTGCGGCCGCGCGAGTTTCAAAGTCCCGCCGAACGTGGCGGCGGCGTCCGCCATCAGCGCGGCGAGCGGGTCACGGACGGCGGCTTCGAACGTTGCGCGGTTCGCCTCGAACCACGCCCGCTCGTTGTTCTCGGCAAGCTCGCGGAACCAGGCGAATGTTGCGGGCGGGAATCCCTCGAACGTCAGCTCAGCCAACGCTTGCGCCGCTTGTAGTGCTTCACGTTGCGGAAGGACTTGCGGCCCTCGCCGGCGACGCCGAGGTAGAACTCCTTGACGTCCTCGTTCTCGCGCAGGCTCTTCGCGTCGCCGTCCATCACGACGCGGCCGGATTCGAGGATGTATCCATAGGTCGCGTAGCGGAGAGCGACGTTGGTGTTCTGCTCGGCGAGAAGGAAGGAGACGCCCTCCTTCGCATTCAGCTCCTTCACGATCTCGAAGATCTCCTCCACCAGCTGCGGGGCGAGGCCCATCGACGGCTCGTCGAGCAGGATCATCTTCGGCCGGCTCATCATGGCGCGGCCGATCGCACACATCTGCTGCTCGCCGCCGGACGTGTAGCCGGCTTGGCTGTTGCGACGCTCGCGCAGGCGCGGAAAGTAGGTGTAGACCTTCTCGAGGTCCGCCTTCACGGCGCTCCAGCCGTCCTTGCGGGTGTAGGCGCCGGTGAGGAGGTTTTCCTCCACGGTGAGGTGGCCGAAGCAGTGGCGGCCCTCCATCACCTGGATGCAGCCGCGGGTGACGAGGGCATTCGGGCTCATCGCCTGAATGGCCTCGCCCTCGAACAGGATGGCGCCCTTCGTCACGTCGCCCCGCTCGGCGCGCAGGAGGTTGGAGATCGCCTTCAGGGTGGTCGTCTTCCCCGCTCCGTTGGCGCCGAGGATCGCGACGACGCCGCCGCGCGGGACGGTGAGCGAGACGCCCTTCAGGACGAGGATCACATGGTCGTAGATGACCTCGATGTTCGAGACGGCGAGGATCGGCGCTGCGTCGGCTGCGCCGCGTCCGCTGTCTCCGACGATCTCAGCCGCCTCCGCCATGCCGCGCCTCCCACCCGCCGATCGGGTCACGGTAGCCGATCGCGCTCCGCGCGCAACCGTCAGCGTGACGCGCCGTCCGCCTGCTGCACGCGGCCGAGGAAGTCGCCGATCGCCTCTCCGAGTCGTTTCGAGAGCGTCGCGACTCGATCGGCCGAGGCCCTCACTTCCCCGGCGGCGGCGCGGCCGTCCGACATCGTGCGCGAGAGGTCGCCGAGCGCGGCGGCGGACTGACGCGCGGCCTCGCGCGCGGCGGTGACGGCGGCCGCCAGCGCGGCGGAGGCGGCCGCCTGTTCGTCGACCGCGCGCAACACCGCGCCGGTGCCGTCGTTGACCGAACCTGCGAGCGCGCCGATCCCTTCGATCCGCTGCACGACGGCGCTCGTCGACGTAGCGAGCGTCTGCAGGCGGGCGGCGACCGTGCGGGCGGCGGCGTCGCTCTGCTCGGCAAGGCCCTTCACCTCCGTCGCGACCACCGCGAAGCCGAGGCCCGCCTCGCCTGCCCGCGCGGCCTCGATGGTGGCATTGAGCGCGAGGAGGTTGGTCTGCTCGGCCACCGAGCGGATGACCTCCAGGATCTGGCCGAGTTCGGCGCTGGCCGAGGCGAGGGCGCGGACGGCGACGGCGCTCTCCTCGCTCTGCCGCACCACATCGTCGACCCGCCGGACGGTGCCGGCCGTGATGGAGCGGATGTTCTCGGTCGCCTTGTCGACGGTCGCGGCAGCGTCGGCGGCGCGGGCCATCTCGTCCCCGACGGCATCCGCCGCGCCGAGCACGCTCGACCGCTTCGCCTCGCCGGCATCGGCGGCCGCGATCAGCCGTTCGGAGACCCGCTCGAGGGCCACCGTGGCGGCGGCGACGTCAGCGGCGGCACCGTCGGCGGTCGAGCGGAAGCCGCGGACAAGCTGTTCCACCTCGGTGCGCCGCGCCGCCTCCGTGGCAACGCTCGCCTTGAGATCGGCGGTCGCCGCGTCGACGCGGAGGAGCGCGTCCCGCTCGCCGGCCTCGGCGCGGATCACGAGCTGGGCGATCATTGCGGCGACGGGCATCAGGAACGCGGCCTGGATCAGCACAACGACGGCGTGGATCAGGACACGCAGATAGTCCGCACCGTCCGGGAAGACGCAGTGCGGCGCGACGATGTTGAGGACGAGGTGATGCAGCGCGATCGCGACCGTGGTGGTGACGAAGATCCAGCGGTCGCACCAGGCGACCATGATGCCGATCATCACGAACACGTAGAGGTGGATGTCGATCTGCAGCGGATGGCCGCTCGCCGCCGCGATTAGCGCGCCCGTGAGCCCAACACCGCAGACGCTGGCGACGTGCCGTGCCATGGGGTCCGGCCCGCGGGCGGAGAGGGTGAACTGCGCCACCGCGGCGAAGGCGGCGGCGAGGATCGCAAGGCCGGCGGCGAAGACGAGCGTCTGCCCGCTCGCGACGGCGATCGCGAGGACGACCGGCGGATGCGCCCAGTAGAAGGGCAGAAGGAAGCGCGCAAAGCGTTCCCGCGCCGGACGGAGCGCCACTTCGACGCTGCGTGCCGATGCCGGCGCGACACCGAAGCCGCTGCCGATCGTATCAAGCATAGAACCTCCCGCCTGCGCCGAAGGAACACGTTCCCGCGCTCGCAAGATGTAGGACGACTGCCTTGCCCAGAACTGTCACCGCCGTGGGTAGGTGTGCCCGGCCCCCCTCGGCATCGGCCCAGCCCCGCCCCAGCCTCAGGTGCTAGAGAAATGGCAGGTGGTGCCGCGGCTCACTGGCAAATCTGCGGGGATGTCGCGGCCCGACCGGGCGGGCGCTACGGCCCGCAGCCGTCGCTCGCAGGTGTGCCGGAGAGAACGTCCATGCGGCTGCTGCCACTCGCGGCGCTCTACGCGTTCGCCATCGCGCTCGCCGCAGCGGCTTATGGAGCGGGCGGCGGCGCTGGATTCGCCGCGTTCTGCCGCGGCCTTCTCGGCGCCGGCTGAGCAGCGTTGCGGAGGCAGTGCGCCTGCCTTCCCGCGGGGCCAAGCCTTTGTGGCGACCGCGGTGCTTGCCTCGCTGTGCCCAACTCCGACGGCGGCCCGCACACGGCCGCCGCGCTGCGGGACCTCGCTCGGGTCCAACTCGGGCAGACCGCCGTAAGCCGCCGTGCAGGGCCTCCTCGCCCCGGTCCGGGCCCGGGACGGCGACCCGCTTCCGGCGCGACTGGGCTCATCGGCTCCGGGCGCGCTCGCGGCAGCAGCGCGCCTCCGGCTGCGCGCTCGTTGGCCTCGCTCCGATCATGTTCGCGGCGGCGGCCCGGTCCGGGCCACCGCGCCGGCTCCCCTCACTCAATCAGGTTCGGGGCGGCTGCCCAATTCGGGCCACCGCCACGGCCCTCCTCATCGAAATCTGGCTCGCGGCGGCCGCGTCCGGCCGCCGCGTTGGCTCACCTCGCGCCAGCGGCGCGCGACACGGCTGCGCGCCCACGCACGTTGAGGCGGGTCAAGGCAGTCCGGTCTCGCGCGGGACGGTCGCCCGCGAGAGACCGCCATCCCGCCTCAGCTTGCGCCCGCGCAGGCGATGTCGCGGGCCGGCCACGGCTGGTTCGACGCGGCGTACTCGTCCGCGGCCGTCTCCAGCATCGGCCGGACCTTCTCCACCATCGGCGAGAACCAGTCCGACACCTTCTCCCAGCCGGTGCCGTTCCACTGCTGGACGTAGACGTCGGTCTGGCCCGAGTGGTCCGTGCAGGAGAGCTGCAGCGGCTGGATAAAGCCTTCCATCCCGGCCTCCTTCAGCCGCTCCTCGGTGATGTCGAGCGCCTCGAGGCCAGCCCGCACCTCCTCCGGCGTCACCAGCGTCTTGCCGGTCATCTCCTGCGCGGTGCGGATCGCCTCGGCCATGTAGAACGAATTGACGACACCGCGGTTGTAGAGGTTCTCGCCGATCCGCGTCCGGTCGGACTGCGTCGACAGGCCCTTGTCGAAGACGTGGGTCAGGATGTCCTGGATCACCGGGTAATCCTGCCCGACCGCGTTGAAGTTCAGCGTCTTGAACCCGGTCGCGCCCTCACCCGCCGGACGGGCGTCGTCCTCGCCGCCGGCCCACCAGACGCCGATGAACTTGTCCATCGGGAAGCGCACCTTGGCCGCCTCGCGGACGGCGGTCGGGTTCATCGCGCCCCAGCCCCACATCACCACGTAGTCCGGACGGTCGCGGCGCACGTTGAGCCACTGCGACGACTGGTTCTGCATGGAATCGGCCGGCACCGGGTACTGCGTCAGCTCGAAGCCGTACTCGTCCGCGAGCTGCTGGAGGAGCGGGATGGGCTCGCGCCCGTAGCCGGCGTCGAGGAAGATGTAGCCGATCTTCTTGCCCTCGAGGCTCTCCATCCCGCCTTCCTGCTCGCCGATGTACTTGATCACGGCCGAGGCGCCGTCCCAGTAGGACAGCGGCGGGTTGAAGACCCAGGGGAAGGTGTCGCCGTCGGCGGCGGCAGAGAGGCCGTAGGCCATGGTGAGGAGCGGAATGCGGTCCGCGCTCGCCTTCGGGATCAGCGCCAACGTGATGCCGGTCGACCACGGATTGACGATGAGCGGCTGGCCGCCCTTCACGGAGTCGTAGCACTCGACGCCCTTCTGCGTGTTGTACCCGGTCTCGCACTCCTCGATCCGGATCTTCACGCCGCCGATGCCGCCGTCGCGCTGGTTCAGCATCTCGAGGTAGTCGTGCATCCCGTCGGCAATCGGGATGCCGGAGCCCGCGAAGGGGCCGGTGCGGTAGGTGAGGAGCGGCAGGTAGAGTTCGCCGTCCTGCGCCGCCACCGGGGCGGGGGAGAGGCTGGCCGCGACGGCGAGCGCCGCGGCGGCTGCGATGAAGCGTTTCATGGCCGTTTCAACTCCCTTGCGTGTCTTTTCTGCGCGAACGTTGCGGCGCCGCGCTTCTGTGCGCCACGTTATCAAGCCGCGGCAAAGAAGCGCAAACGGCTTCGGCGGCAGGCGCCGCGCAGGACCGCGCGGCGGGGATCGGGGCTGCGAGGGGCACCTCGCCGTCGCCTCAGACGGCGATTGCCGGGCGCGGGCGTGGCGTACCGGTCCTTGCGAGGATGAGGAGCATCACGGCGATGTTGAGGACGTTGAAGGCAAGACCATTGAGGAACGCCATCTCGTACGTTCCCGTGAGGTCCCGGATGTAGCCGGACATCCAGCCGCCGAGGCCCATGCCGACAATCGTCGCCATGAGGACGAGGCCGATCAGCGCCCCCGCCTGCCGCGCCGGGAAATACTCGCGCACGATCATCGCGTAGGACGGGACGATGCCGCCCTGCGACAGCCCGAAGACGAGGCTGACGATGAACAGCCCCGGCACGCTGCCGTCGAACGGCAGGTAGAGGGCGAGCGCGAAGCACTGCAGGAGGGAGCCGATGACGAGCGTCTTCACGCCACCGAGCCGGTCGGCAATGGCGCCGAAGACGATGCGCGAGACGACCCCGCCGGCGAGCATCACCGACAGGATCTGCGCACCGACGATTGGCGCGCAGCCGAGGTCGACCGCGAGCGCGACCATGTGAACCTGCGGCATCGCCATGGCGACGCAGCAGCCCACCCCGGCGAGCGCCAGAAGCCACTTCAGCGTGCCGAGGGGCAAGTCGATCGTCCGGCGCCGCGCCTCGGACTCGACCATCGCCACCCCCGGCACGCGCCGCCGCAGCGTCATTGAGAGCGGCACGATCGTGGCGACCACGATGATGGCGAGTGTCCAGTAGACGTCGCGCCAGCCGCCCGAGGCGAGGATCGGGCTCAGCACCAGCGGCCAGACGGCGCCGGCGATGTAGTTGCCGCTCGCGACGAGGGCGACGGCAATGCCGCGCCGGCGCGCGAACCAGTGCGAGATGTCGGCCATCAGCGGTCCGAAGCAGGCGCCGGTGCCGAACCCGATCACGACGTGCAGGAGGACGATCAGCGCGATGCTGGCTGCAAGAGCGGTGGCGGCATAGGCTACGCCGAGCGTCGCCGCGGCGAGGAGAAGCGCAGCGGTGACGCCGAACCGGTCGACGAAACGGCCGATCGACACGTTGCCGAGAGCAAAGCCCACCATGGTCGCGGTGTAGGGAAGCGAGGCGTGCGCGCGGTCGATCGCGAAGTCCGCCTGCAGGTCCGGCATCACGATGACGACCGACCACATGCCGACGTTGCCGATGGCCGCCACGGCGAGGGTGAGGGCGAGCCGGCCCCAGGAATAGCGGCTGTCGAGAATGCCGCCGGCGTTGACGCTCACACGCACTCTCCCTTCGCGATGACGGCGGCGCCTTCAGGTGCCGCGCCTGCGGCTCCTCGCCGTCCGGCGTGCCGCAGCGCCAATGTCTCCGGCCCATGGCAGGGTTCCCCGCGTCGGCGCCGGAGGGCACCGGCCGTCAGTACGGGAACGGCCACACCCTCAGCTTCTGCCGGAACACCGACCAGAGCCGCGCGAGCCCGTGCGGCTCGAGGATCAGGATGCCGATGATGAGGGCGCCGATGATCGCGAAGTTGAGGTGCTCCACGGTCGCCGCGTCGATGTCGAGCCCGAAGGCGCCGGGGACGGCGCGGATGATGATGGGCAGGATGAAGATGAAGGCCGCGCCCATGAAGGAGCCTGCCATGGAGCCGAGCCCGCCGAGGATCACCATGAAGAGGACCTGGAACGAGAGGCGGATCGAGAAGGCGGAGGGCTCCGCGGCACCGAGCCAGAAGAAGACGAACATCGCCCCCGCGACGCCGCACACGAACGAGGAAACGGCGAAGGCGGAGAGCTTGGCGGCGAGCGGCCGTACGCCGATGAGCTCGGCGGCGATATCCATGTCGCGGATCATCATCCACTGCCGCCCGATCCGGCCGCGCAGGAGGTTGCCGACGAGCCACGTCAGGAGGAGCACGATGGCGAGGACGACGAGGTAGCGGGTCAAGGGGTCCGCCGTCGGCCCGGTGAGGGGGATGCCGAACCCCGTCCGCGTCGGCACCTCGATCGCGCCGGAGGCGTTGTAGTTGTAGAGCCACGGGATGCGGATGAAGCACCACTCGAGGAAGAACTGCGCCGCGAGCGTCGCGACCGCGAGGTAAAATCCCTTGATGCGGAGCGACGGCAGGCCGAAGAGGACGCCGATCCCCGCAGCGAAGAACCCCGAGCAGAGGATCCAGACGATGATGTTCACGTCCGGGAAGATCGTCGTCAGCTTGTAGCAGGAATACGCGCCCACCCCCATGAAGGCGCCGGTCCCGAGCGAGAGCTGGCCGCAGTAGCCCGTCAGCACGTTGAGCCCGATCGTCGCGAGCGCGAAGATGAGGAACGGGATCATCACCGTGTTGAGCATGAAGTTCGACGCGGTGAGCGGGATCACCACGGCGGCGACGAGGACGATGAGGGCAATGCCGATCCTGTCCTCCCGCACCGGGAAGGCGGCCTGGTCGGCGGCGTAGCTCGTTTTAAACTGGCCCGCCTCGCGGTAGAACATTCCTCTCGCTCCTTCGCCCGCGCGGGTCTGCCCCGAACTGACGGCATGGCTCGGCCGCCGTCAAGCGGCGGCGCGGTCGTCCGCGGCGGCGGCAAGGATCGCGTCGGCGGCGCGCTCCGCCCCCGCCTCGGCGCGGATCACGGGGGCGAGGCTTTCCACTCTCTCGCGCATCCGGGCGTCGGCGAGGGCGGCGCCGACCTCCGCCGCAGACCAGACGCCGAAGCGCCAGCGGGGGATGACCCGGGCGACGCCGAGCCGGGCCGCCCGCCCCGCATTGTCCGGCTGGTCGTGTGCGAAGGGGACGCACACCATCGGCACCCCCGCCGCGAGGGCGAGCGCGATCGTCCCGATCCCGCCCTGGTGGACGACGAGCGAGGCGTGCGGGAACACCGCCTCGTAGGGCGCGACGGTGGCAGCGAGGAGCCCCGGCCGCTCCGGCAGCCCGGCGAGGTTCTCCTCGCGACCGACGAGAAGGAGCGCGCGGACACCGAGCCGGCCGGCGATCTCGGCCGCATCGGCAAAGAAGCGCCGCGCCGCGTGCGCCGAGGCCGAGCCGAGGGTGAAGACCACCGCCGGACCCGCCGACAGGAACTCCGCCGCGCAATCTGGCAGCGCGCCGCCGCCGGACTGGAGCACCTGCCCGGTCTGCACCGTGCCCGCCGGCGCATCGGCCGGCACGGCGCCGAACAGGGGCGAGAACAGCGCGAGGACACCGCCCGGCGCGTGCTGGCCGCGGAAGGCGGGATGGTCGGGATACTCGCCGAGCCCTGCCGCACGCCGGTGCGCCCGGAGCGGCGCCGCCCAGGACTCGACGCCCTTCTTCGCCTGCTCGAGCATGAAGGCATTGAAGCGCGGTGCGCCGCGGGCGAGCGGAATGGCGCCCAGTTTCGGCGGGTCGATGGCGCTGTAGAGCATCGCCGGCTGGAAGGCGGCCGAGCGCCAGGGGATGCCCGTCCGCGCGGCCACGATCGGCGCGGCAAGCGCGAGCGTGACGGACACGAGGACATCGGCCCCCACGACGGCCGCCGTGAGGTCGGCGTCGCTCGCCGCGATCGCCGGGCCGAGGAACTCCTTGAACGCGAACGCCGGGCCCGAGAAGGGCTTCATGAAGCGGGCGTGGAAGGCGGGGTCGTCCGGCCGGTCGGGCCGCATTGGCGCAAAGCAGAGCCCGGCCCGCTCCACGGCGCCGCGGTGCGCGGCATGGGTCGCCACCACCGCCGTGTGGCCGCGCCCCGCGAGCACCTTGCCGATCTCGAGGAAGGGCACGAGGTCGCCGAGCGAGCCGTGCGAGGCGAAGACGATGTTCACCGCTGCCAGGCCTCTCCGGCAAGGCCTCGCCCCACCGAGGTGTCAGCCGCGACATGCGTCAGCCGCGCGCGGTAGTCAGCGACCGGCATCGTCTCGCTGTGGCGGATGGTCGACTGGGGCACCTCGTCCCGCGCCTCCCTGACGAGCCACGCCGGGGCGACCCCGACCGCGAGCTCCGGCGGATCGCCGAGGAGGCGGACGGCTTGGCCGAGCTTCGCCCAGGTGTCCGCGCGGTCCATGCCGGCGACCCCCGCGGCGAAGATGAACCAGTCCACCCCCACCACCGTGCCGGTCCGGCGGGCAAGATCGGCGAGCCGCCGCGCGCCCGCGGGCCGCACGACATAGCCGCAGGCGCCGACGGACCGGCTCCGCCGCGGCACGACACCCGCGGCAAGGATCGTCGCGACCGTCTCCCGCAGCGAAACGGCGCCCGCCGGCGCCGCGCCAGACTGTGCCGCCAAGGCGACCCATTCGGCGGGGAGGTCATTGACGAAAAGAACGTCGAACGGGCTCGCCTCGATGACGCCGAGCGGCGGGCCGAGATCATCGGCGAAGGCGACGTCGTCCTCGAGGACGAGCAACGGCCCGTCCTCGGCAACGCAGCGCTCCCAGGTCCTGACGTGCGACAGGAAGCAGCCGATCGCCCCCGGCTTCAGGATAGGGCCGCTCCAGAAGGTCGGCGCGACGAGTGCAGCGTACCGGGCCGGGATGCGCTCCGGCTCCCGCCCGTCCGTCGCGTTGAAGAAGCTCCACTCGAAACCGGCAGGCACCGAGCGGCGCATGCGCGCCCGGCGGCACATGTCCGCCGGTCGGCTGAGGACGAGCGTCTTCACTGGAGGCTCCTCTCCCGCATCCGGCGTTCGGTACCACCACGCCCGGCCGCGGTCGACAATGCGGTCGGCCTCAGGTCCGGACGATCGTGCGGACCGTGGGTCCGTCACCATCATGGCGACGAGAAACAGGGGCGCGAAGCCGGCGGCAAATCCGCGGAGGACGTTCGCGGCGGCAGGAACGCTGAAAGGCATCTCTCGATCGCCACCCCTCCACCATCATCGGCGGCGGGTCCAGGGCGCGGCTAGACGGCGGTGATGCCCGGCGGGGCCAGAGCGCATGCGACGCGCGCATGGATCGGCGCGCGGTGGACGAGAACGCTGCTTCGATCGCGCCAGCCCCCCTCATCTTGCGGCGCGTCGCGTCACGCCCGGCGGAGGAGCGGCTCCAGCGCGGCCATCGTGCGCTCGAGTGCGCCGCGCTCCGCCGCCAGCACCGCACGCGCGCGCTCCGCCATCGCGGTTGCCTCGGCCGGGTTGGCGAGGAGCGCCGTGGCGGCAGTGGCCAGCGTCTCGACACCGTCCACCAGCCGCGCCGCATCGGCGGTGATGAAGGGCTCGAACATCGCGCCGTGGTGCGGCCCCGTGAGGAGCGCCGTCCCGTGCGCTGCCGGCTCGGCCGGGTTGTGGCCGCCGACCGGCACAAGCGAGCCGCCGAGGAACGTGACGGACGCTGCCGCGAACAGCGTGCCGAGTTCGCCCAGTGTGTCGGCGACGGTGATCGGGCCCGGCGCCTCGCCGAGCGAGCGGCGCGGCGCACCGCCGGCGAGCCGCGCCACCTCGGCCCCGCGTTCAGGATGGCGGGGGGCGATGATCGTGACGACGTCCGGCCGCAGAGCGGCGATCCGGCGGTGGGCGTCGATGATCACCGCCTCCTCGCCCTCGTGCGTGCTCGCGGCGAGGAACAGCCGGCGCCGGCCCAACGACTCGCGCAGCGCGGCGAGCGCTGCGGTGTCGGCAGGCGGCGGCGGGGCGTCGAACTTGATGTTGCCGGTCGCCTCGGCACGGGGCGTGCCGAGCGTGCGAAAGCGCTCGGCCTGCTCGGCCGACTGTGCGAGCGCGAGGTCGATCAGGCCGAACAGGGGGCGCGCCAGCCAGGGCCGCGCCGCCCAGCGGCGGAACGAGCGGTCCGACAGCCGCGCGTTGACGTGCGCCCGAGGCACCCCGGTAGAGGCGAGGGCGTGCAGCGTCGCCGGCCACACCTCGGCCTCCACGAAGAGCGCTGCACGAGGGCGCCAGTGGCCGATGAAGCGGCTCACGAAGGGCGGCGCGTCGAGCGGCGCGTACTGGTGGACGAGCCTGTCCGACACCGCTCCTGAGACACGGCGCGCCGCTGTCGGCGTCGCGGTGGTGAGGACCACCGGAACGCCCTCCGCCACCAGCCGCTCCGCCACGGTGAGCGCCACGACGCTCTCGCCGACGCTGACGCCGTGGACCCAGACCGGCGCGTCCCCGAACGCGGGGGCGGAGGGGATGCCGCGCTTCTCGTCCGTCCGCCCGGCCTCCTCCTTGCCGCGGGCGAGGCGGCGGCGGAGGTACGGCGCTGCCAGCGGGGCCGCGAGAACGCCCGCCGCGCGCCAGCCGGACCAAACGGCACGCCCGATCACCCGTCAGGCGCTCTGGCGCGTAGGGTCCGTCTCGGGGTCGAGCAGGCGGTGGAGGTGGACGATGAAGTAGCGCGTCTGCGCCTGATCCACCGTCTGCTGCGCCTTCGCCTTCCAGGCCTTGTGGGCCTCGGCGTAGTTCGGGAAGAGGCCCACGATGTCGACCTCGGCGAGGTTGCTGAACGTCACGCCATCAAGGGCGGAGAGCTCGCCGCCGAGGACGAGGTGGAGGAGCTGCTTGTCGGCCATCGGTGCCTCGTCTCAATTGTCCGGGGCGCACCTCCTACCGCGGCGAGCCGTCCCCGGGCCGCCTCAGGCGGCTGCGGCGAGGTGCGGCCCGACCCGCTCGCGCAATGCCGACGCAAGGCCTGCGCCGCCCGCCACGGACGGCGGGTGACGCGTCTCGGCCGTGTCGTAGCGGAGCAACTCGCCGGACAGGGTGGTGAGCGTTCCGCCCGCCTCGTGCACGAAGAGGTCGGCCGCCGCAAGATCCCAATGGTGCGGCCCGGACTTGATGACGACGCCGTCGAGCCCGCCGTCCACCAGCATCGCGAGCCGCAGCGCGAGCGAGGGCACGAAGCGCGCGCGGGTGACGCCGTTGGCCTCCAGCCCCGCAGCGCGGTAGGCGGCCATCGGCGCCCAGACCGTCGCCCCCGCGAGCGTTCTGTCGGTAATGGTGACGGGCGCTCCGTCGCGGCGAGCGCCGGCCCCGAGCGCCGCCGAGTAGAGTCGGCCCGTCACCGGACGAAAGATAGCCCCGGCAATCGGCCGCGCGCCCTCCACCACCGCGGCGACCACCGTCCATTCCGGCTCGCCCTTCACGAAGGCCGCCGTCCCGTCGATCGGGTCGACGATGAAGCGCCGCTCCCCGTCCGCCCCGGCGCCGATCTCCTCCGACAGCCAGCCGTAGTCCGGCCGCGCGGAGCGCAGGATCGCGGCCAGCGCCTCGTCGGTGGCGATGTCGGCCTCCGAGACCTCCGTCCCGTCCGGCTTGCCCCAGACCTTCAGCGGCTCGCGAAAATGGCGCATCGCGACGGACGCCGCCTCCCGGACGGCATCGGCGAGCAGCCTCTCGTCGGCGGCGGGGTCAGCGGCCACCGATCGTCATCCCTTCGATCATCACCGACGGCGCATCGGTCGTGTAGAGGCCCGGCGCGTCGTCGGCGAAGCGGGCGCGGGCGAACATGTCGAGGATGGTCCCGCCGATGGTGATCTCGTTGACGGGGTGGACGATCTCGCCCGCCTCGAACCAGAAGCCGGCCGCGCCGCGGCTGTAGGTGCCGTTCACGAGGTTGACGCCGACGCCGAAGAGGCTCGTCACGAGGAGCCCCGTTCCCGCGTCGCGCATCAGCGTCTCGAGCGAGCCGGCGCCGCCGTGGACGGTGACGTTGGTGGATGAGGGCGAGGGCGTCCCCGTCCCCCGCGCGGCGCGCGCGTTGGAGGAGAGGCCGAGCTTCGCGGCGGACGAGAGGTCGAGGATGAATTCGGCGAGGACGCCGTCGGCCACGATGTCCATCGGTTGTGCGTCGAGCCCCTCGCCGTCGAACGGGCGGGACGCCTGGCCGCGCGTCCTGCGCGGGTCGTCGCGGATGGTGATGCCGGCCGGGAGGATCCGCTCGCCGCGCTTGTCCTTGAGGATGGTCGAGCCGCGGGCGACGGACGCCCCGTTCGCGCCGGAGAGCACGTGGCCCACGAATCCCGCCGCCATGCGCGGCTCGAACACGACGGCGGCGCGGCGCGTCGTCAGCCTCTCGCCGCCGAGCCGCTTCACCGCCCGCTCGCCGGCCTGCCGCCCGACGGTCTCGATCGTCTCGAGGTCGGCGAGGTGGCGGCGCGAGGAGCCCCAGTAGTCGCGCTCCATGCGCGTCCCCTCGCCGGCGACGGCCGTCGCCCCGTGGCTGTGCGAGCTCGTCCGGTAGCCGGCGAGGAAGCCGTTGGACGTGGCGAGGACGCGCGCCGATTGCGCGGCGCCGGCGCCGACGCCGCCCGAGTTGGTGACCCCCGCCACGGCGAGCATCGCCGCCTCGAGCGCCATGGCCCGCTCGGTCAGCTCCGCCATCGTGGGAGCGGCATCGTCCCAGAGGTCGAGCGGGCCGGCGTCCGTGTCCTGGGCGAGGAGGCCAGAGGCGGCGATCCCGACGGTCGGGTCCTCCGGCGCGGCGCGGGCCATCGCGACAGCCCTCTCGGCCGCGACCCGAAGGTCCGCCCCGACGTTGACGGAGACCACAGCCGAGCGGCTGCCGACGAAGGCGCGCAGCCCGACGTCGGTCCCCTCCGAGCTCTCCGATTCCTCGAGCGCGCCGTTCCGCACGGTTGCCGACAACGAGACGCCGCCCGCGGCGACGACGTCCGCGGCGTCGGCGCCGGCTGCTCTGAGTGCATCGAGGGCGGCTTCCGCCACTGCGGAAAGGCGGGCGAGATCAAGCGCGTCAGCGGGGAGATCGGTCATGATGTCAGGGTTTATGGAGCCTTAACGCCCCGCGCAAGCGGGACGGGGGAAAGGCAGGAAAACCGCGGCAGGGGCCGGCAAAGGGTTAACGATCGCTCAATCAGCGCCACGTGATTCGGGGCCAAGGCTTAGCGGCGGTGCAAACGGGCGGGGCGTAGATTGGCCTCGTTCAGACGAGTTCCCGCGGAGTTGAGATCCATGAACGCCGGCCCGAGTATCGCCCCCCGGACATCTGCCGCGAGCCCCTGCCCCGCTGCCGCCCTCGCCGACAAGGCCGCCAACGACCGGAACGCCACCGCCGTGACGCTGCCGGCGCGCCTTGCCGTGCGCGGCCGGCACCGTCCGCTCTCGGTCGAGGTCTCGCGTGATGCGGTCACCGTCCGCCCGCTGGCGGAGGCGGGTCCGGCCGTGGTCGACTGCGAGCCCCTGACGTCCTACCGCGGCGTTGCCGTCCGCGTTGAGCGCGGCGAGGCGGAGCCGATGTTCCACCTCTCCCTGTTCCACGACGATGCGACGCGCGCCGTGCCCCTCGCCGCAAGCGCCGACGCGGCGGCGGTGGCGCGGCTGTGGCAAGCCTGGGCGAAGGCCCTGTCGCTGCCGCTCCTCGCGGTCGACACCGACGGCACCGTGTCGGCGGAACTGACCGCCATCGGCGTCGTCCTCGCCGAGCGCCCCTCCCCCCGCCGGCGCGGCTCGGCGCTCGTCGGCCGCCGCTCGCCCTTCGGCCGCCGCCGCCGGGCGATGGCCCGACCCCGCCCGCTCGGCGAGATGCCGGTGTTCTCCGGCGAGCGCGAGATCATCGCCCGGACCTGAGGCGCCGCGCTCAGGCGGCGAGCGAGGCCCAGAGGTCGAGCGCGAACAGCGGCAGGTAGAGGACGGTCAGCCACGCCACCGTGCGGCCCGGGCGCGCGAGGAAGACGGCGCACGGCCCGAGGATGACCGGCACGTCGAGGATGCCCCACACGGAGGCGACCGATTCGCCGAAATAGAAGACGTTCACGGCGAGGGCGACGACGAAAAAGCCCGAGAGCGCAAGGAGGCCGTAGCGGCCGTCCCGCTCGAAGAACCCGCGGAGGCTGCCGTCCTCGTCCTCTGAGCGGCTCGGCAGCACCAGCGCCGCCGCGAGGAAGAGAAGCATCGTCAGGATGACGAGGAAGAAGAAGTCGGCAAAGGTGTAGTCGGTGCGGATCGCCGCAAGCTGGTTGATCGCCCACCAGAACTCCAGCATCGCCGCGAAGACGATCCCGGCCCATGTGAGCGTCAGCCAGTCCGGGCGCGAGCGCGCGCGGGTCCGAAACACAGTCACCAGGCCGAGGAGGATCCGGGTCACGCCGAGGCCGAGCACCATCGACAGGACCGTCGCGATCATCCGGAAGTCGTCCATGACCGCCTTCATGGTCGAGCCGCCGGAGGAGGTCCAGTCCGCCCGGCAACGTTGCCTGGTGCCCTACCGGCGGGCGGCGGCGAGCGCCGCACCGAGACCGACGAGGATGCCCCCCGCGATGCCCTCGATCCACAGGATCACCCGTGCACGGATGAACCGCGTCGAGGCCGCCGCGAGGACGGCGTAGGCGACGAGGATCGGCAATTCCACCGCGACCGACACGACGCCGAGGAGGACGAGCTGCATCCCGACCCCCTCCCCTGGCGTGACGAACTGCGGCAGGAGGGCGACGAAGAAGGCGAGGTTCTTCGGATTTGCCGCCTGCAGGATCATCGCCCGGCGGAAGGCGACGGCGGCGGACGGCGGAGCCGACTTCGGCATTGAAGCCGCGTCCACCGGCTCTCCGTGGACGAGGTGGCGCACCAGCGGTCGGATCATCTGAATGCCGAGCCAGGCGAGATACGCGGCGCCGACCCACTTCACGACCGTGAACAGCGTTCCGCTCGCGACGATGAGCGCCCCGACGCCGAGCGCCGACAGTCCGAAATAGATGACGTTGGTGGCGAGGATGCCGGCCGAGGCGGCAAGTCCGAGCCGCGCGCCGCCCCGGATCGACAGGCCCAGGACGAGGAGGACGGCGGGGCCGGGCGTCAGGCTGAGCAGGAACTCTGTAAGGGCGAAGAGAAGCAGCGTCTCGACGGACATCATGGATTCCTCGTGTGCCGCACCGGACGCAACCCGCGTGCCACCATCCGCGGCCAGCCGCTAGCGCACCGCGGCGAGCCGCCGCCGCACCCGTGCGAGAAATGCGCCGCGCGCGTCCGCGTTCGCGGTGTCCATCCGGTGCAGCGCGAGCCACAGCGTGCGGGTGCGCGGCGAGCAGCAGCCGCGGATGCCGCGCAGGATGATCTTCGCCCCCGGCGCGCCGATCACCAGCGTCCAAAGCCACCAGGGCGAGCCGAGCGTCGTCGCGATGCCGACGAAACGCACGTTGCCGAGCGCCGGCTTCAGCCCCTGCTCGGCCGTCGGCATGGTAAAGGCCGTCCCCGGCCGGAACACGCGGTCGAGGTAGCCCTTCAGCATCGCCGGCTGGCCGTACCACCACGTCGGATAGACGAAGAGGAGCCCCTCCGCCCGCTTCAGGCGCTCCACGTGGCCCGCGATCTCGGCCGGCATTGGCGACTCGGGCTCGTTGTAGAGCCGCCGCTCGTCCGCCGACATCACCGGGTCGAAATCCTCCGCGTAGAGGTCGACGACGTCGGCCTCGTGGCCCGCGGCGGCGAGCCCGTCCAGCGCGGCGGAGAGCAGAGCGCGGCAGAAGCTCTCCGGCACAGGGTGGCAGTAGACGACGAGGACCCTCACGCCGCCGCCTCCACCCGCGATGCTGTTCTGAGCCGCCAGAGGGCGTGCGCGACCACCGCGGTCACCACGATGGTGCCGCCGACGAACCCCGCCGCGGACGGCACCTCGCCGAGGACGAGCCAGACGAGGAACGGGCTCGACACCATCTCGAGGCTGAGGATCATCGCCACCTCCGGCGCCGACAGGTATCGGGGCCCCAGCGACAGGAGCCCCACGCCGAGCGGCAGGATGACGAGACCGGAGAGGAGAAGGAGACCAAGCTCGGCGGCCGCGAGCGGCTCGAAGCTGGCGAACGGCAGGCCCATGAGCACGCCGACGAGCTGACCGACCGCGATCGCCGGCAGCATGTTCTGGTCGCCAGCCCGGCGGAGCGCCACGAAGAGCGCCGCCACGGTGAAGGCGTTCGCGAGCGGCAGGAGGTCGCCCCCATTGACGCCGGAGAATCCGCCGGTGGCGATGACCGCGACGCCGGTGAACGTCGCGGCGATGGCGAGCCGCGTCTCCCACGCGATCCGCTCGCCGAGGAGGACGCGCGACAGGACGGCCGCGATGAACGGCGCCGCGGCGAGGATGACGAGCGTGTTCGCGACGGTCGTCGCCCCGATGGAGGCGCAGAAGAGGACGGTGGATGCCCCCTCGCAGAGCGACACCGGGACCGCAGTGCGGGAGATGTACCAGCGGAGCGGCGGCAGCCCGGTCGTGACAGCGCATACGAGGAAGAACACCGGCGCCGCGATCAGCCCGCGCCAGACGGCGACCGCGACGAGGTCCGTCCCGATGAGGCGCAGCACCAGCGCATCCGGAACGAAGACGAGCGCGCCGGCGACGGTGACGAGGAGGCCGAACGCGGTCCGCCGCTCGGGCGAGATGGCGATCATCGCCGGCGGGCCTTGCCCCGGCCGGTCCTCCGGGGGAGCGTCAACGATCGCAGCACGGGTCGGGTCCAGTCTTCGCGCGGCTCTCGACCGCGCCCGTCCCGATACCGCGCTCGCCCCCGTTTCGCCAGCGGGGGCGGGCAGCTGTCCTCAGCGTCGATGGCGCGTCAGGCCATCGCCGGCCGGCAATCCACCGTCTCCTCGGACGCGCGTCCCACGGTGCGGTTGACCTCAACCGTCTCACGCGACAGGACAAGGACGGCGGTTGCCGGCACATTGTTCCAGAGAAGCGCACGATGCGGCTCGACGTGATCGAAACCTTCGTCACCATCGTCGACGCCGGCTCGATGCGCGAGGCGGCGCGGCGGCTCGGCGTGTCGAAATCCGTGGTGTCGCACCGCCTCGCCGCGCTGGAGGGCGACCTCGGCACCTCGCTGATCCAGCGCACCACCCGGGCACAGGCGCTAACCGACGCCGGCGCCCTCTTCTACGAGCGCTGCCAGCGCATCATTCAGGATTTCCGCGAGGCGACGGAGCTGGTGGGGGCGTGCCGCGAGAGCCTTTCAGGGCCGCTCAGGCTTGCCGCGCCGAACACCTTCGGGGTGAAGCACCTGATGCCGGTCCTCGAGGACTTCCTGCGGCAGCACCCGGGCATCGTGCCGACCGTCGACTTCAACGACCGCGTGGTGGACATCGTCGGCGGCGGCTACGACCTCGCCGTCAGGATCGGCCGGCTCGCCGATTCCACGCTCATCGCAAAGAAGCTCGCCCCTGCGAGGAGCGTTGTCATTGCCTCGCCGGACTACCTCGCCCGCCACGGCACGCCGCGGACGGTAGAGGACCTCGCCCACCACCGCGCCGCCGGCTACGTCAGTCTCAGGCCCTACGAGGAGTGGTCGTTCGTCGGCCCCGGCGAGCGGCGCCGCACGGCGCGCGTGCCGGCGGCGATGCATCTCAACAACGGCGAGGCGCAGGTCGCAGCCGCGGCGGCGGGATTCTGCCTTGCGTGCCTGCCCCGCTTCATTGCCGCCGAGGCGGTGGCGGACGGACGCGTCGTCGCCCTCGCCCTCGATGCGGAACCCGACCACGGGGCGATCTACGCCGTCTACGCCGAGCAGCAGCGCCTCTCGGGGCGCATCCGCACCCTTGTCGACCACCTCGCAAAGGCGTTCGCAGGGTTCGATCCCTGAACCGACTGCACGCCGTGCATGGCGGCTCTGCAGGGCCCGCCCTTTCTCCTCCGCAAGCCCGGCCTCAGTTTTGCAGTGCACACGCTGCACTGCACAGAGTGTCTGAAGGAGACCGATAAATGGACCTGTCCACCATGCTGCGGCGCAATATACACGCCCGCAAGGTCGCGAAGGAGCTGCGCTCCCTCGACGACCGGACGCTCAGGGAGCTCGGCATCTTTCGTGCGGATATCCCGGCGATCGCTGCCGAGGAGGCACGCCGCACAGTCGGCTGACCGAGGCTCACTCCGCCGGCGCCTGGTGCGCCGGCGGGACGACCTCGGCCCGGCGACGGCCGCGGAAGATCGACCGCAGCGTCACGTAGAAGACCGGGGTGAAGAAGAGGCCGAAGAACGTCACGCCCAACATGCCGGAGAAGACGGCGGTGCCGAGCGAGATCCGCATCTCGGCGCCCGGTCCGGTCGCGATCACGAGCGGCACCACGCCGAGGATGAAGGCGAACGCCGTCATCAGGATCGGCCGGAGGCGCAGCCGGCAGGCCTCCACCGTCGCATCGACCAGCGACAGCCCTCTGTCCTCCGCCTGCTTGGCGAATTCCACGATCAGGATCGCGTTCTTCGCCGCGAGGCCGACGAGCACGACAAGCCCGACCTGCGTCAGGATGTTGTTGTCGAGCCCGCGGTAGGTGACGCCGACGAGCGCCGCTCCGATCGACAAGGGCACGATCATGATGATCGCCAGCGGCAGCACCCAGCTTTCGTACTGCGCCGCCATCGCGAGGAAGGCGAACAGCACCGCGATGCCGAAGATGAACAGCGCGAGGCTGCCGCCCGCCTGCCGCTCCTGGAAGGCGAGCTCAGTCCATTCGAAGCTGACGCCCGGCGGCATCACCTGCTCTGCGAGGGCCTCCATCGCGTCGAGCGCCTGGCCCGTCGACGTGCCGGGCGCAGGATTTCCCTGAACCGGAACGGAGACGTACATGTTGTAGCGCTGGACCAACACCGGCCCGGTCGTGTCGCGGACGGAGACGAGAGTGCCGAGCGGCACGAGAGCGCCGGTGGTCGAGCGCACCTTCAGCCGCTCGAGGTTCTCGATCGCCGATCGATAGTCCGCGTCGGCCTGGGCCCGGACCTGGAAGATGCGCCCGAACGCGTTGAAGTCGTTTACGTAGCTCGTCCCGAAGTTCGTCGACAGGGCGTCGAAGATGTTCGGGATCGGCACGTTCAGCATCCGCGCCTTGTCGCGCTCGATCTCGAGGAAGTATTGCGGGCTCGAGTCCGAGAAGGTGGTGAAGACGCCCGCCACACCCGGGGTCGTCTGCGCCGCGCCCATCACCTGGAAGGCGGCGGCGAGCACGCGGTCCACCTCCGCGCTGTCGCGGTCCTGCAGCTGGAGGCGGAAGCCGCCCGAGTTGCCGATGCCGCGCACCGACGGCGGCGGCACCGCGATGATGAACGCCTCCTCCACCGCCTGCATCCGCTGGAACAGGTCGCCGGTGATCGCCTGCGCCGTCAGCCCGTGTTCGAGCCGCTCCTCGAACGGGTCGAACGGCGTGAACACCACGCCCGAGTCGGACTGGTTCGTGAAGGTGGCGCCCGAGAAGCCGGCGAAGGCAACGGCGTTCGCGACGCCCGGCGTCTCCATCGCGATCTCGGAGACGCGCCGCACCACGGCGTCGGTCCGTGACAGAGACGAGCCGTCGGGCAGCTTCACGACGACGATCGCGTAGCCCTGGTCCTGGTCCGGGATGAAGCCTTGCGGCGTCGTCTGCAGGAGATGGACCGTGCCGTAGATGAGCCCGCCGAAGACGAGGAGCATCACGAGGAGCATTGCCCGCGTGCCAACGAGGAGCCGCACGATCGCGCCGTACCCGTTCGCGAGCGCGTCGAACGCGCGGTTGAACCCGCCCGCCACGGCGCCGCCGATGCGCGAGAAAATGCCTCGCCGGGCGTGGTGGTCGTGCGCCTTGAGGAGGAGCGCCGCCAGCGCCGGCGACAGCGTCAGAGAGTTGAGGCCGGACAGCGCCGTCGCGCAGGCGATGGTAACGGCGAACTGCTGGTAAAACTGCCCCGATATGCCCGGGATGAACGCCGTCGGCACGAACACCGCAATGAGGACGATGGTGATGGCAAGCACCGCCGACCCCACCTCGTCCATCGTCCGGTGCGCGGCCTCCCGCGGCCCGAGCCCTTCGGCGATGTTGCGCTCGACGTTCTCGACCACCACGATCGCGTCGTCGACCACGATGCCGATGGCGAGCACGAGACCGAACAAGGTCAGCATGTTCAGCGAGAAGCCGAACAGCTGCATGAAGGCGAATGTGCCGATCAGCGAGACCGGGATCGCGATGATCGGGATCAGCGCAGTCCGCCACGATTGCAGGAAGACGAGGATCACGAGGATCACGAGGATCATCGCTTCCGCGATGGTCTTGTAGACCTCGTAGACGCTCTCCTCGATGAACTCCGTCGGGTTGTAGACAATCTGGTACTCGATGCCCGGCGGGAAGTCCTCCGCCAGCGTCTCCATCGTGGAGATGATCTCCTCGGCCGCGCCGAGCGCGTTGGTGCCGGGCCGCTGGAAGATCGCAAGCGCGACAGCTGGAGCGTTGTCGAGATAGGAATTCGTAATGTAATCCTGCGCGCCGAGCTCGATGTCGGCGACGTCCTGCAGCCGGATGAGGCGCCCGTCCTCCGTCGACTTCACGATGACGTAGCGGAAGTCGCGCGGATCGGAGAATCTCCCCTGCGTGGTCACCGTGTACTGGAAGGCGTTGCCCGCGGTCTCCGGCGGTGCGCCGATGTTGCCGCCCGAGACCTGAACGTTCTGGTCGCGCAGCGACTGCACGACGTCCGACGCCGTCATCTCGTTGGCGGCGAGCATGTCCGGGTCGAGCCAAATGCGCATTGCATAGCGCCGCTCGCCGAAGATGATGAGGTCGCCGACGCCATCGAGCCTGAGCAGGATGTCGCGAACCCGGCTCCGCGCGAAGTTCGACACGTAGAGCTGGTCGTAGGAGTCGTCCGGAGAGAACATGTGGACGACCATCATGAGGTCCGGCGAGGACTTCAGCGTCGTGACGCCGAGGCGGCGCACCTCCTCCGGCAGCCGCGGCTCCGCGATGGCAACGCGGTTCTGGACGAGCACCTGCGCCTCGTCGAGATCGGTGCCGAGGCGGAAGCTGATGGTGAGCGCCATGGCGCCGTCGGCGGTGGAGTAGGAGGACATGTAGAGCATGCCCTCGACGCCGTTGATCTCCTCCTCGATGGGCGTCGCGACCGTCCGCGCCACGGTGTCTGCGTCGGCGCCGGGATAGTTCGCCCGCACGACGATCGTCGGCGGCGCGATGTCCGGGTATTGGGCGACCGGGAGTTGCGTGTAGGCGAGCGAGCCGATCAGCACGATGAAGATCGACACGACCGTCGCGAAGATCGGACGGTCGATGAAGAAGTGCGAAAAGGGCATTGCCTCAGCCTTCCGGCGGCGTGGCGACGGGCGGCAGCTCGACGAGTTCCGGCGTCACCTGCTGGCCCGGCCGGATCCTGAGGAGGCCGTTGATGACGACCGTCTCCGTCCCGTCGAGGCCGGAGCGGATCACGCGGTATCCGTCGATCCGCGGACCGGGCCGGACGGGCTTCATCGCCACCGTGTTGTTCGCCTCGACGACGTAGACGACGCGGCGGTCCTGGTCGGAGGCGACCGCCTCGTCGGGCAGGAGAACGCCGTCGTGCGGCAGCGATGCCGGCACGTTGACGCGGCCGAACATTCCAGGCTGGAACAGGCTGTCCGCGTTCGCGAGCTGCGCCCGCAGGCGGATCGTGCCGGACGCTTGGTCGACGCGGTTCTCCGCGAAGTCGAGCACGCCGTCGTAGGAGGCGAGTTCGTCGGCGAGGCGCACCTTCACGGGGAGCGCGCCCGCCCCCTGCTGCAGCGCACCGCCGCGGCTGCGCGCGTCGCGCTGGTAGTTCAGCAGCGAACGCTCGTCGATGTCGAAGTAGAAGTAGATCGGGTCCTGCGAGACGATAGTGGTCAGCACCGTCTGGTCCGCCGTCACGAGGTTGCCGACGGAGACGAGCTTGCGGTCGATCCGCCCGGCGAGCGGAGCGCGGATCTCGGTGTAGCCGTAGTTGAGCTCCGCGGTGGTGACCGCCGCCCGCGCCGCAGTGAACGAGGCCTGCGCCGACAGGTATTCCTGGTTGCGCTGGTCGTACTGCGACTGCGGGATCGTGCCACGGCGGACGAGGTCGGCGCCGCGGTCGAACTGCTGCTTGGCGTAGTCGAGCAGCGTCTGCGCGACCTCCATCTGCGCCTTGGCCCGGTCGAGCTCGGCGGCGAAGGGGCGCTGGTCGATGGTGAAGAGGAGGTCGCCGGCGGCGACGATCTGGCCGTCCTCGAAGTGGATCGCGTCGAGGTAGCCGCCAACACGGGCGCGGATGTCGACCTGGTCCACCGCGTCGAAGCGGCCGACGAACTCGTCGTCCTCCACGATCTCGCGGACGACAGGCTTGGCGACGGTGACCTCGGGTGGCGGCGGCGCGGCGGCCGCAGCGTCCTGCGCATCGGCCGTCGGCTCGCACGCGCCGAGGGCGAGTGCGGCAGCCATGAGGAGAGGAATGGAGACAATACGCACAGGCACCCCCGTGGCGAAGCCCACGCGGGCGTGGACAGGAGGCAGGAAACTACACCCGTGCAGACTGGATTGCGAACCGCTCCCCGCGCGCAGCCGGTATTCGCCGCAAGGACGGTATTATTTTCAGCCCTCGAGCTTGCGCGCCTCGTCCGGGATCATAATGGGAATCCCGTCACGGATCGGATAGGCGAGCCTCGCCTCCTCGGAGACGAGCTCGTTGGCCGCAGCATCGTAGCGGAGCGTCGACTTCGTCACCGGGCAGACGAGGAGCTCAAGGAGCTTCGGGTCGACCTTCTTGTCATCGGGCATCAAAGGCATCCTGGATCGATCGGGCACGCGGACTCTCGGTCCGCCGTGGTTCGGTTGGGCAGCGGCTCGTCGCCGACGATGTCGAGGACCGGCCGTCGCCGGCCGTCAGTTCAGCACCGAATTGTTGCCGCCCTGGCGGGCAAGCTCCATCTCGGTGATCGCGACCAGCGTCGCGGCGCGGGCCTTGAGGTCCGGCGCCTCGAGCAGCGCCTGCTTCTCGGCCGGGCCGTAGGGGCTCATCATGGCGAGTGTGTTGACGAGCGCCTCGTTGGAAGCGGCGCGCACGCTCTTCCAGTCGGCCTCGAGGTCGTTGGCGTCGAGATAGGACTGGAAGGCGCGGATCAGCGCGTCGCGGTCCACTCCCCCGTCGCCATCCGCCGTCGCGAGGTCCGCGGCAAAGCGGTCCGCGGTAATGCGGCAGCGGCGGTAGGGCGTCTCCCCCCTCACCTCCTCGAGGATGCGGAAGCGGGTGATGCCGGCGAGCTGGATGAGGTAGCGTCCGTCCCCGGTCTCCTGGAAGGAGACGAGCCGGCCGAGAGCGCCGACCTCGCACAGCGGCGGCGCGTCGTCGTCGTCCGCCGCCTCGTCGAACCGCGGTTGCACCATGCCGATGACCCGGTCGCCGGCGAGGGCGTCGTCGATCATCTGCAGGTAGCGCGGCTCGAAGATGTTGAGCGGAAGGTGCGAGCGGGGCAGGAGGAGCGCACCGGAGAGCGGGAAGACCGGCACCACCGCCGGGATGTCGCCGGGTGTCTCGTAACTTGTGTTGCCGATCCGCATCCTGCCCTCCCGGTCAGGCGAAGAGGACGGACGCCATCTTGCGCCGCCCCGTGATCGTCGCGGGGTCCGCCGGCCCCCAGGCCTCGAAGAACTTGATGAGCTGCTGGCGCGCCGCGCCCTCGTTCCACTCGCGGTCGCGCCGCATGATCTCGACGAGCTGCGAGACCGCACCGTCCCGGTCGCCGTGGGCGGCGAGCGCCACCGCGAGGTCGAGCCGGGCGTCGAAGTCGTCCGGGTCGGCCTCGACCCGCGCCTTCAGCTCGGCCGGTCCGCCGAGCGACGCCGCCTGTTCGGCGAGCGCCACCGCGGCCTCCAGCGCCTGGATCGGCGCCTGCTTCAGGAGGTCCGGCGGCAGCTGGGCGAGGATGTCCTTCGCGGCGTCCACGTTCCCCGTCGCGATCGACACGAGGCCCAGGCCGGCGATTGCCGTCGCGTTCGCCTCGTCGCGCTGCAGCACCTCGCCGTAGAGCATCATCGCCTGCTCGTGCTCGCCCGCGGCACGGGCGGCCTCAGCCTCGGCGAGGAGCTCGGCAACGCCGTCCGTCGCGGGGCCGGCGATCCGCTCCAGGAAGGCGCGGATCTGCTGCTCCGTCTGCACGCCGACGAAACCGTCCATCGGCTGGCCCTGCCGGAAGGCGATCACGGCCGGGATCGAACGGATGCCGAGCTGGCCCGCGATCTCCGGGTGGTCGTCGATGTTCATCTTGACGAGGAGGACCGCACCCTTGAACGCCTTGACGGCCTTCTCGAGCACCGGCGCCAGCTGCTTGCACGGCCCGCACCAGGGCGCCCAGAAGTCGACCAGCACCACTGCGCGGCGCGAGGGCTCGAGAACATCCCGCGCGAAGGTGCGCGTCGTTGTCTCGACCACGGTGCCGTCCCCGGCAGGTGCCGCGGCGGCGGGCTTGGGTGCCGAACTTATTGCCTGTCCCCCGGGACCCAGGAGGGTGCTCATACGTTATCCCGCTTCGGTTCGCTGAACCACACACATGGGAAGCGCGCGGGTGAAAGCAACTCGCGCGCCGCGCCCGTGCGCGCCTCCGTGGCAGGATTGGCGCGCCCTGCAATCCGTTAGGACTGCCGTCAGGCCGGAACGCCCTTCAGCACCTCGACGAGCGTCTTGCCGAGACGCGCCGGCGACGGCGAAACGCGGATGCCGGCCGCCTCCATCGCCGCGATCTTGTCCTCCGAGCCGCCCTTGCCGCCGGAGATGACGGCGCCGGCGTGGCCCATCGTGCGACCTTTCGGGGCCGTGCGGCCGGCGATGAAGCCGACCATGGGCTTCTTCCGCCCCCGCTTCGCCTCGTCGGCGATGAACTGCGCCGCCTCCTCTTCCGCCGAGCCGCCAATCTCGCCGATCATGATGATCGACTTCGTCTCGTCGTCGGCGAGGAACATCTCGAGGACGTCGATGAACTCGGTCCCCTTCACCGGGTCGCCGCCGATGCCGACGGCCGTCGTCTGGCCGAGCCCCTCCGCCGAGGTCTGGAACACCGCCTCGTAGGTGAGCGTGCCGGAGCGCGACACGATGCCGACCGAGCCGTCGCGGAAGATCGAGCCCGGCATGATGCCGATCTTGCACTCGTTCGGCGTCAGCACCCCGGGGCAGTTCGGGCCGAGGAGGCGGGACTTGGACTGGTTCAGCCGCGCCTTGACCCTCACCATGTCCATCACCGGAATGCCTTCCGTGATGCAGACGATGAACGGGATCTCCGCCTCGATCGCCTCGATGATGGCAGCCGCCGCGCCCGCCGGCGGAACGTAGACGACGGAGGCGTTGGCGCCCGTCGCCTCCTTCGCCTCGCCGACGGTCTTGAAGATCGGCAGCGGCTTCGCGTCGCCGTTCGCGCCGCGCCAGGTCTCGCCGCCCTTCGCCGGGTGGACGCCCGCCACCATCTGCGTGCCGTGGTAGGCGAGCGCCTGCTCGGTGTGGAACGTCCCCGTCCGTCCGGTGAGGCCCTGGACGATGACTTTGGTGTTCCTGTCGACGAGGATGCTCATGGTGGGCGTGTCTCCGGTGCCGTGTCTCGGCGTTCGCCTAGCGCGTTTTCCGCCGGAGCGAAACCGGAGCGACGGACCGAAGTGCCCGGAAAGCGCGCCCGGAGCCGGCCGGCCCAGGCGCGGCGCCGCTCAGCCCTCGGTGGGACGGGCGAGGTGCGCGTCGAGGAACTCCGTCAGCGCGTCCCACGAGCCGCGGTCGGCGGAGAGGTCGTAGTCGCCCGAGCCCCAGACGGTGAAGGAGTGACGCGCGCCACCGAACACCCGCGCATCATGGCTGACGCCGGCCGCCTGCATCTCGTCGAGCACCGCCGCGAGGTCCGCCATGCCGGATACCGGGTCGGCCGAGCCGTGCAGCAGGAGCACCGGGCCGGTCGCGCCGTCGTAGCCCTGCCCCTCCGGCGTGCCGAGGCCGCCGTGGAAGGAGACGAAGCCGGCGAGGTCGGCGCCCGCACGGGCCGCCTCCAGCACGGCGGCGCCGCCGAAGCAGTAGCCCATGATGATCTTGTCGTCCGTCGCGCCCGGGATGCTAGCGGCGGCTTCCACCGCGCCGAGCAGGCGCGCGCGGAAGGCTTCGCGGTCGCTGTAGAGCTTGCCGGTGAACTGGCGGTTCTCCTCCATCGACTGCGGCCGGCGCTCGGCGCCGAATACGTCGATCGCGAACGCCGTGTAGCCGAGCTCGGCCAGCATCTCCGCGCGGCGCCTCTCGTAATCCGTCAGCCCGTCCCAGTCGTGGACGATGAGGACGGTGCCGAGCGAGGGAGCGTTGGTGTTGCGGGCGACGTAGCCCTCGAACTCCATCTCGCCGACGGTGTACCGGTGGGCTTCGCCGACGATCTCAGCCTTGGCGGCGCCCGCCGCGAGCGTGGCGGCGGTGGCGAGAGTGGTGGCGATCGCGATGCGCTTCAACACGGGGTCGAACCTCCTGGCTGGTTTTGCTCCGACCTAAGCTCCGCACCCGTTCAGGCACTGCGACCGTATGTCCTCGCCGATCACGGCAGCGCGAGGTCGACCCAAACGAGCCGGTGATCCGACGCCTCGTTCAGGCGGGCGAGCGGGTCGTCGTCGTCCGGCCAGAACACGCCGGAGCCGGTGACGGCGAGCGCCGTTGTCGGGAGGACGTAGTCGACGCGCATCCCGTCGTTGAAGCTTGCCGTGATGTCGCCGCGAGCGGACGATGGGACCGGGTCGGCGATCCAGGGGTCGTCAAGGAGCCGGGCGATGGCGCCGGGCCGTGCGTCGCCACGGTTCGGGTCGGCGTTGAGGTCGCCCATCACGACAGCCGGCGGAACGCGCTGCTCGTCCTGCTCGGAGGCCGCCGAGGAGGCGGTGAAGCCGATGCCTGTCGGCGTTGGCAACAATTCCGCGCTCGCCGGCAGGCCCCGCATAAGGGTTGCAAGGAGGGCGATCTCGTCGGCGTTCCGCCGGCCGTTGAAGTCGCTCTCGTCGTCGAAGACGGGCGGGGTCGGGTGCGCAGCGAGAATTGCGATGTCGCCGCCGTCGGCTCTCACCTGAACGACGAGGTGGGTCTTGGACGACAACGGAAGGACGGCGAGCGCCTCGGCCGAGTAGTGCCCGTCCGGCAGCGCGTTCAGTCTGAGATGGGCGGCGCCCGGCAGCGGCCAGTCCCTCCAGAGCAAGTGCCCGTAGGTCCGCGGTTCGCCGAGCGGCAGGCGCGACAGAAGCGCGAACGCGTACTGCCCCTCGTGCCAGCCGTAGCCCTTGGCGTCGCCGGGCCCGCCGACCTCGCCGTCGCCGTCGATGTCGACCCCGGTCGGCACGCCGGTGTTGCTCTCCGGGAAGACGCGATGCGGGTAGTCGATCGGCTCCGCCCCGTTCTGGCCCACGGCGAGGTACTCCCGCACGAACACCTCGAGCGAGCGCCCGTCCGGGTCGCGATCGAGCTCCTGCAGGAGGAGGACGTCGGGGCGGACGCGCTGGATCGTCTCGGCCACGAGCCGCGCCTGCTCGTCGGCGCCACCCTCCAGCCGCCGCAGGATCCCGCCCGCCTCCCGCTCGTTCAGCGCAGCGTTGAAGGTGGCGAAGCGGACCGAGCCCGGTGCCGGCGCCTCCACGGCAGCGGCCGACGTTGCGAACAGGGTCAGGGCGAGAGCGAGCCAGCGCATCGGGTCACCTCCGGGCGCGCCAGCCGATCACCCGGAGACGACGGAGAGATGACGCTTCCGCTCGAAGACGCGCAGCACGGTGCCGAGGTCGTGCCCGCGCTTCAGGATCAGGCCGTGCGCCGAGACGACGGCGTAGGCGCCCTGCTTGCGCGCCAGCTTGGGCGTCTTCGTGATGCGATACATCGGCACCTCGCCCATCCGCCGGTAGATCGAGAAGGCGGCCTCGTCGCGGCCGTGGTCGATCGCGTAGTCCCGCCATTCGCCGGCGGCCACCATGCGGCCGTAGATGCGCAGGATCTCGCCGAGCTCCGTGCGGTGGAACGAGACCAGCGGCACGACCTTCGGCCCGGGCTGCACCGCCGAGGTGGACGGCGGCGGCGCCTCGACCCGAAGCGACACCACCCGGCTTTCCTCGTCACCTTCGGCCATCAACCGCCCCTTCTGAAGTCCTTACCCGTCGAACCGCACGGGATGAAGCGTGACCGCTCCGAAGCCGATGCGCAATCCTTGATCACGCGTCCGGGAGCGCGCAAATGACGGCCAACCCACGATATCAGAGGCGCCGAAACGCCATGGCCGACACCGCCGCACCTGCCGAGACCCGCCGATTCGAAGCCGACGTCGCCCGTCTCCTTCATCTGATGGTGCACTCGGTCTATTCCACCCCCGACGTGTTCCTGCGCGAGCTCGTCTCGAACGCCGCCGACGCTTGCGAGAAGCTGCGGCAGAACGCCCTGACCGACCCTTCGCTCCTCTCCGGTGACCGCCTCGCGGTGGCGCTCACCGTCGACCCGGGGGCGCGGACACTGACCGTCGCCGACAACGGCATCGGAATGACGCGGGAGGAGCTGGTCGAGAACCTCGGCACCATGGCCCGCTCAGGGACGGAGAAGTTCCGCCGGGCGCTCGCCGAGAACGATGCCGCCGCCGGAAAGGCGCTGATCGGCCAGTTCGGCGTCGGATTCTACTCGGCCTTCATGGTGGCGGACGAGGTGGTGGTCACCTCCCGTGCCGCCGGCCACGAGGACGCGTGGGAGTGGCGCTCCACCGGCACCGGCGAGTTCACGATCGCCCCCGCCGCCCCCCGTCCGCGCGGCACCACGGTGACGCTGCACCTGAAGGCCGACCACGCCGAGTACGCCGACGAGGCGACGGTGGAGCGCCTGATCCGCCACCACTCCGCCCACGTCCCGGTCCCGATCACGGTGGAGAAGGCGGGCGCGGACGCGCGGCGCGAGCTCGTCGACGGCACCGCGCTCTGGGCGAAGCCGAAGAGCGCCATCTCCGAAGACGAGTACGCCGAGTTCTACCGCTTCACCGCGGGCGCCTACGACGCGCCGGCGCTCACCATCCACACCCGCGCGGAGGGCCGGCACGAGTACACCGCCCTCCTCTTCGTGCCGGAGATGGCGCCGTTCGACCTCTTCGACCCCGACCGCCGCGGACGGGTCAAACTCTACGTGCGGCGCGTGTTCATCACCGACGATGCCCCCGTCCTGCCGGCCTACCTGCGCTTCGTGCGCGGCCTCGTCGATTCGGAGGACCTGCCGCTCAACCTCTCGCGCGAGATGCTGCAGACGAATCCGATCCTGTCGCAGATCAAGACGGCGCTGACGAAGCGCGTCCTCGCCGAGCTCAAGAAGCTCGCCGACGGCAAGCCCGACACCTACGCCAAGGTCTGGGAGAGCTTCGGCGCCGTCCTCAAGGAAGGCCTCTACGAGGACGCCGAGCGGCGCGACGAGATCTACGCCCTCTGCCGCTTCCGCACGACGAGAGGCGAGAGCCGCACGCTCGCCGAATACCTGGCGGACCTGAAGCCGAACCAGACGGCGATCTACTACGCCGTCGGCGAGGACCGTGACCGCGTCGCCGGCTCGCCGCACCTCGAGGGCTATGCCGCGCGCGGGATCGAGGTGCTCCTCCTCTCCGACCCCGTGGACGCCTTCTGGGTCCGCACGGCGCTCGGCTTCGAGGGCAAGCCGTTCCGCTCGGTGACGCAGGGCGCCGCCGACCTCGACGCGATCCCGAACGAGACGCCGACGGTGGAGGAGACCGCCCGCCCGTCCGACCTCGCGACGCTCACCGCCCTCGTCCGCCAGTCGCTCGGCGACCGCGTGTCGGAGGTGCGCGCCTCCGCCCGCCTCGCCTCCTCCCCGGCGTGTCTCGTGGCGCCGGAGGGGGGTTACGACCGGGCGATGGAGAAGATCATCTCGCGAGCCGGACGGTCGGGCTTCGGGCCGAAGCCGGTGCTGGAGCTGAACCCGTCGCACCCGCTCGTCCGCACCCTCGCGGAGCGCGCGGCCCAGGGCGGCGCTGCGGACCGCATCGCCGACATCGCCTGGCTCCTCCTCGGCTCGGCGGAGATCCTCGATGGCGAGACGCCGTCCGACCCGGCGGCCTTCAACCGCCGGCTGGTGGCGGCCATGGGCGCCCTCGTCGGTGTTGCGCCGCACATGGACGCGGCGGATGCGATTGCGACGGAGGGCGGCGATCACGGGAACGCTCAGGATGCTTGAGGCGCCGGCGGGAGCGTGAGCGCGCACCGGTGCCTCACCATCGACGGTGAACTCTCGGGAACCAGAGTTCGCGACGCCGTCGACGGCGGCTCGGTGGAGCTCCACCGGCTTGAGCTGTCGCCGGCTCTCGCCGGGCGGATCGTCACGTGGGCCACCCGTTACGCCGACTCGCACCACGTCGGATTTCCGTCGAGCGATGTCGCCGCGCTCGACGCAAAAGGCATCGAGATCACTCGGGCGGTGAGACGAGAACGACCGGACAGCACGGTCGCCTACGTCTCGGCCACCAGCGTCCGCACGCTCCTGCACTCGTTCGAGGCGTAGGCGCGGAGCGTCGCCGGATCCGACGGCCGAGCCGAGGCGGCTGGCCTACCCCGCCCGCGCCAGCATCAGCTTTACCGCGAACCCGCCAAGCACCCCGGCAAACAGGTAGTCCACCACCCGCGTCGCGACCTTCGACCGCTTGAGGAGCCGCGCCAGCGAGCCGGCGGAGAGGATCATCGCCGCCGTGATCGGCGTCGCGATCACCACGAAGAGGACGCCGAGGACGAAGAGCTTCGCGCCCGCCGCCGGATCGGAGGGCGAGACGAACTGCGGCAGGAAGGTGATGAAGAAAACGATCACCTTCGGGTTCAGGAGGTTGATGAGGAGCCCCTTCAAGTACACCGACCCGATCGGCTCCTTCGGCGCCCCGGCCTTCAGCTCGAACGAGGAGCCGCGGCGCAGCGCGTCGGCGGCGAGCCACAGGAGGTAAGCCGCGCCTATCACCTTCAGCACGGTGAAGGCCGTCGCGGACGCGGCGAGAAGCGCCGACAGGCCGACCGCCACCAGCGCCGAGTGGACGAGGAGCCCCGTCGCGATGCCAGCATATGCGGCAAAGCCGGCGACGCGCGAGTGGCTCACTGTCCTCGACAGGAAGAACGTCATGTCCGGCCCCGGGGTCAGGGTCAGCGCGATCACCGCGGCGGTGTAGCCGAGGAGGACGGAGAGCGAGGGCAGGACGTCCATGCGAGCCTCCGGGGGCGGACGCTACCCGAGCCGGCGCCTCACCGGAAGGGCGGCTCGTTAAAGGCGCGGAGCTTGCGCGAATGCAGCTTCGGCCCCTCGCGGCGGAGCTCGTCGCAGGCCTCGATGCCGATCCGCATGTGCTCCGAGATCGCCCGCTCGTAGAAGCGGTTTGCCTGCCCGGGGAGCTTCAGCTCGCCGTGGAGCGGCTTGTCGGAGACGCACAGGAGCGTTCCGTAGGGCACGCGGAAGCGGTAGCCCTGCCCGGCGATGGTCGCCGATTCCATGTCGATCGCGACGGCGCGTGACTGCGAGAAGCGGAGCGCCGACTTCGAGTAGCGGAGCTCCCAGTTGCGGTCGTCGGTGGTGACGATGGTGCCCGTGCGAAGCCGCCGCTTAAGGTTCTCCGGCGTCTCGCCCGTCACCGTCTCGGCGGCGCGGGCGAGTGCCTGCTGGACCTCCGCGATCGGCGGGATCGGGATCTCGGGCGGCAGCATCGGGTCGAGGACGTGGTCGTCGCGCAGATACGCATGGGCAAGCACGTAGTCGCCGATCCGCTGGGAGGGGCGCAGGCCGCCGCAGTGGCCGATCATCAGCCACGCTTCGGGCCGCAGGACCGCGAGATGGTCGGTGATCGTCTTCGCGTTCGACGGGCCGACGCCGATGTTAACGACGCTGATACCCGTCCGCCCCTCCGCCATCAGGTGATAGGCCGGCATCTGGTGCCGCCGCCAGGCGCTGTCGGCGACGAGGCGCTGCGGGTTCTCCGTCTCCGCCGTCACGAGCACGCCGTCGGCGCCCGAGAGCGCGATATAGCGGCTGTCCGGGCCGAGCTGGCCGCACGCCCAGCGCACGAACTCATCGATGTAGCGGTTGTAGTTGGTGAACAGGATGAAGCGCTGGACGTGCTCGGGCGGCGTGCCGGTGTAGTGGCGGAGGCGCGCCAGGCTGAAGTCGGTGCGGAGCGCATCGAACAGGGCGAGCGGGCGGATGCCGGCGCCGACGTTGGTGAGGAGCCCGTCGGCGATCTCGTCGCCGATGTCGGCGAGCTCCGTCGCCGGGAACCAGCGGGAGAGCTCGGCCGCGCTCACCTGGTCGAGTGGCAGGTCGTGCCCCGCCTCGATGACGTAGGGGAACGGGATCTCCTGCCGGCCGGGGACGGCCTCTACGGTGACGTCGTAGTCCTCGAGGAGGAGTGTCAGCTGCTCGATGAGATAGCCGGCGAAGAGCGCCGGGCGGGTGACGCTGATCGCGTAGGCGCCGGGCGTGGAGAGACGGCCGAATGAGCGCGGCGGGACCTGATCGTTGTCGCGCATCCCGCGGAAGGTGAGGCGGATCTCGGGGTAGGCGAAGATGCCCTCGCGCCGTGCCTCGGGGTCCGGCCGCTCGCCGGTGCGGGCGAAGGCGTCGAGGGCGTGCCGGAGGCGCTCGACGGATGCGTCGTAGAGCTCCGAGAGGCGGGAGACGATGGTCGCGGCGTCGGTCATCGGTGGGCTCGGCCCCGGGGCTCGTGGCGTCGGTCGCCGCTCCTCGCGCGACGTCGGCGCTTCTAGCCCATCGCCGGCGGCCGGCTCAATGTCATCCGGGGGAGAGGACGCGGCTGAGGTGCGCCGCTTGCCGCGATCGGACCCTGGCGGGTCGTGCCGCGGCGCCGGAGCGCCGCGGCAGAAGATGAGGCGCGGCGCCGGAACGCCGCGGAGGAGAGTGGCGCCGGGCGGTCAGCCCGCCTTCCCGACCGCGCGGGCGGCGAGGGTCGGTATCAGCGCCGCGCGATACTCGGCCGAGCCGTGGATGTCGCCGAGGAGGCCGGAGGGGTCGACGGAGACGCCCTTCACCGCGTCCGCGCCCCACGAGGAGCCGAGCGCGGACTCCATCGCGGTCACGCGGAAGACGCCGTTCGCCCCCGCGCCCGTCACCGCGACGCGCACGCCCGCCGGGCCGTCCGCCACGAACACGCCGCAGAGGGCGTAGCGGGAGGCCGGGTTGCGGAACTTCTCGTAGCCCGCGCGGCGCGGGATCGGGAACGAGACCGCGGTGATGATCTCGTCGTCGGCGAGCGCCGTCTCGAACATGCCGCGGAAGAAGTCGTCCGCCGTGTACTCGCCGCGGTTGGTGCGGATCGTCGCGCCGAGGGCGAGCGCCGCGGCAGGATAGTCCGCCGCGGGGTCGTTGTTGGCGATGGATCCGCCGATCGTCCCCATGTGGCGGACGGCCGGGTCGCCGATCAGCGCCGCCAGCGCGGCGAGCGCCGGGATCGCGCGGGCGACGTCGGCGGATTCCGCCACCTCCGCATGGGTGGTGGCGGCGCCGATGGTGACGGCCGAGCCGTCGACGGTGATCCCCTTCAGCGCGGGGATCTTCGTGACGTCGATCACCGCGCCCGGCGAGGCGAGGCGCTGCTTCATGGTAGCGAGCAGCGTCTGTCCGCCCCCGAGGAACTTCGCATCCTCGTGGGCGGCAAGCGCGGACACCGCCTCGTCGACCGAGTTGGCCCGAACGTAAGTCGTTGCGTACATCGTCTCCCCCTTACTCGGCCGCCATGGCGGGCTTCAGGCGCTGCGCGATGCGCCACACCTTTTCCGGCGTCGCCGGCATCGTCACGTCCTCGGTCTTCAGTGCGTCGGTGATCGCGTTGATCACCGCCGCGGGCGCGCCGATCGCCCCCGCCTCGCCGCAGCCCTTCACCCCGAGCGGGTTGTTGGGGTTCGGCGTCTCGATGTGGTCGAGCCGGAACGACGGCAGGTCGTGCGCCCGCGGCATCTGGTAGTCCATGTACGAGCCGGTGATGAGCTGGCCGTTGGCGTCATAGTGGCAGGCCTCCATGAGCGCCTGGCCGATGCCCTGGGCGAGCCCACCGTGCACCTGCCCCTCGACGACGAGGGGGTTCACGATGACGCCGAAATCGTCCACCGCGACGAAGTTGACGACCTCCGTCACGCCTGTGTCCGGGTCGATCTCCACCTCGCAGATGAAGGTGCCTGCCGGGAACGTGAAGTTCGCCGGGTCGTAGAACGCCTTCTCCGACAGGCCGGGCTCAATCCCGTCCGGCAGGTTGTGCGCGGTGTAGGCGGCGAGCGTCACCTGGTGCCAGTCAAGCGCCTTGTCGGTGCCCGCCACCTTCAGCTTGCCGCCCTCGATGACGATGTCGCTCTCGTCGGCCTCCATCAGGTGGCCGGCGATCGTCTTCGCCTTGCGCTCGATCTTGTCGAGCGCCTTCGCGATCGCGCCCATGCCGACCGGGCCAGAGCGCGAGCCGTAGGAGCCCATGCCGAACTGCACCTTGTCGGTGTCGCCATGCACGATCGCGACGTTCGCGATGGGGAGGCCGAGACGGTCGGCCACCACCTGGGCGAAGGTTGTCTCGTGGCCCTGGCCGTGGCTGTGGGAGCCGGTCAGGATCTCGATGGTGCCGACCGGGTTGACGCGCACCTCGGCCGATTCCCACTGGCCGACGCCGCCGCCGAGCTGGCCGACGGCCTTCGAGGGGGCGAGACCGCAGGCCTCGATGTAGCAGGAGAAGCCGAGCCCGCGGAGCTTGCCCCGCCGCTCGGAGTCGGCCTTGCGCGCGGCATAGCCGTCATAGTCGATGTGCTTCAGGCCGAGATCGAGGAGGCCGTCGAGGTCGGTCTTGTCGTAGTTCATCAGGACGGGCGTCTGGTACGGGAACTCGCGGATGAAGTTCTTCCGCCGGAGCTCCACCGGCGAAACGCCGAGCTTCCTCGCCGCCGCCTCCACCAGCCGCTCGACCACGAACGTCGCCTCCGGCCGCCCGGCGCCGCGGTAGGCGTCGACGGGCGTGGTGTGGCTGTAGACGAGCTTCACGTTCGCGTAGATCGCTGGCGTCGTGTACTGGCCGGCGAGGAGGCAGGCGTAGAGATACGTCGGCGTTGCGGACGAGAAGAGCGACATGTACGCGCCGATGTTGGCGATCGTGTCGACCTTGAGGCCGATGAACTTGTGGTCCGCGTCGAGGGCGAGGCGCGCCTTCGTCACGTGGTCGCGGCCGTGCGCGTCCGTCATGAAGCTCTCTGAGCGGTCGGCGACCCACTTCACCGGGCGGCCGGTGCGCTTCGCAGCGTAGAGGCAGGCGATTTCTTCCGGGTAGATGTAGATCTTCGACCCGAAGCCGCCGCCGACGTCCGGCGCGATGACGCGGAGCTTGTGCTCCGGCGCGACGTTGTAGAACGCCGAGAGCACGAGCCGGGCGACGTGCGGGTTCTGGCTGGTCGTCCACAGCGTGAACTGCTCGTCGGCCCGGTCGTACTGGGCGACGGCCGCGCGCGGCTCGATGGCGTTGGGGACGAGCCGGTTCTGGACAATGTCGAGTTCGACCACGTGGGCCGCTCGCGCGAAGGCCGCCTCGGTCGCCGCCTCGTCGCCGAGCTGCCAGTCGCAGATGAGGTTGTTCGGCGCCTCCGCGTGGACTTGCGGCGCGCTCCCCTCCATCGCGTGGGCGAAGTCGGTGATGGCCGGCAGCTCCTGGTACTCCACCTCGACCGCCTCGGCGGCGTCCACCGCCTGTGCCCGGGTGTCGGCGATCACCATCGCCACCGGCTGGCCGACGTGACGGACCGTCTCCGGGTCCATCACACGCCACGGCCCGACCTTCATCGGCGAGCCGTCCTTGGAGTAGATCATCCAGCCGCAGATGATGTTGCCGATCGCCCCGTCGATCAGGTCCTGCCCGACAACGACGTCGATGACGCCCGGCATCGCCTTCGCGGCGGCGGTGTCGAGCTTGGTGATCTTCGCGTGCGCGTGCGGCGAGCGCACGAACACGGCATAGGTCATGCCCGGGAGAGCGAGGTCGTCCGTGTAGCGGCCGGCGCCGGTGATGAAGCGGGCGTCCTCCTTGCGGAGCACCCGTGCGCCGATTCCTTCGCCGATGATTTGTGTGTCCATCGGCTCACTCCGCGGCCATCGCGGGCGTCGCCGCGCCGCGCATCTCGTCGGCCCCGGCGGCGATCGACTTCACGATGTTATGGTAGCCGGTGCAGCGGCAGATGTTGCCCTCGAGCTCGTGCCGGATGGTCGTCTCGTCGAGCCCGTTCGGGTGGCGGCGCACGATGTCGACGCCGATCATGATCATGCCCGGCGTGCAGAAGCCGCACTGAAGGCCGTGGTTGTTGCGGAAGGCGGCCTGCATCGGGTGCAGCTCGCTGCCCGTCGCGAGGCCCTCGATGGTGGTCACCTCCGAGCCGGACACCTGCGCGGCGAGTACGGTGCACGACTTCACCGCCTTGCCGTCGATGTGCACGATGCAGGAGCCGCACTGCGTCGTGTCGCAGCCGACGTGTGTGCCCGTCAGCTGCAGGCCCTCGCGCAGCAGCGACACGAGCAGCGTCCGGTCCTCGACCTCCCGGACCACATCCCGACCGTTCACCTTGAGCCGTACCTCGGCCATAGCTCGCTCCCCACTTGGACCGTTCCGGCGGGTCCGGAACTGGTCTTATTCCAGTTATTGCAACGCTATCAGAAGCACGATCACGGCGGCAAACGCCAAGATGCCCCAGAACCACGGTCCGCCCCACACGCCCTTCGCCGCCGCCACCTCGAGCTCGCGCTCGATCGTGTCCTCGCCGTGCGGCGGATTAAAAGGCGCGCCGCGGGTCTCGATGTCCTCCTCGACCAGTCCTTCGACGAGGCGCGGCTCCATGCGGCCGCCGACGTCGTCTCCCGCGGGCGGGGCGCGGCGATCCGCCGGCGCCGGCATCGCTGCGCCGGGCGCCGGGTCGGACGTGGCGGCAGCGGACGAGAGCTTGTCGGTCAGGCACTGGAAGAAGTCGGCCGCGTACTTCTTCGCCGTCGTGTCGACGAGGCGGGAGCCGAGTTGGGCGAGCTTTCCGCCGATCGTGGCGGAGGCGTGGTAGGTGAGGATTGTCTCGTCGCCGTCCTCCGCGAGCGACACGTCGGCAGAGCCCTTGGCGAAGCCGGCGACACCGCCCTTCCCCTCTCCCACCAGCCTGTAGCGCTCGGGCGGCACGGGGTCGACGATCTCCACCGTCGCCTCGAAGGTCGCCTTGACGGGGCCCACCTTCGCCTGAACGGTGGCCTCCATCTCCCGGTCGCTCACCTTCTCGAGGCGCTGACACCCCGTGATGCACTCCTTCAGGATCGCCGGATCGTTGAGCGCCTGCCAGACCATCTCGCGCGGGGCCGGGATCCTGTGCTCGCCGGTGAGCTCCATCGTGACAACTCCAGTTCCGGGCCGGTCGGCCCCTCGCAGCACCGTGGGCCCCTCCGGCCCGTCGGCGCGGACCTTGCCGCGATCGGCGCGGGGGAACAACCGGCGGCCGCGCGCCGGCCGGGCATGACGGCGCTCGGCATCATCGTCGCCCCGCCGACGCCCGGCTTCACGCTCCTCGATTCGGGTGAGGGCCAGAAGCTAGAGGCGTGGGGCGGCGCGGCGGGTGTCCGCCTCGTCCGGCCGGAGCCGCAGGCGATGTGGCGGCGCCGCGACCCGGCGCTGTGGGACACCGCCGACGCCCGCTTCGAGGGCACCGACGAGGAGGAGGGGCCGGGCCGCTGGAGCCGCCGCCTGCCCGACTTCACCATCCCCGTCGGCTCGGTGCGGACCATCTGCCGGCTCGGCAACAACCACCATGTCGGCCTCTTCCCCGAGCAGGCGCCGCACTGGGACGAGGCGCGGGCGGCGCTCGCGGGGCTCGACGCGCCGGAGGTGCTCAACCTCTTCGGCTACACCGGCGCCGCCTCGCTCCTCCTCGCCGCGGCGGGCGCGCGGGTCACCCATGTGGACGCCTCGAAGAAGGCCGTCGCCTGGGCGCGGGAGAACCAGGCCGCGTCCGGGCTCGAGGACGCGCCGATCCGCTGGATCGTCGACGATGCGCTGAAGTTCACGGCCCGCGAGGTCCGCCGCGGCCGCACCTACCAGGGCATCCTCCTCGACCCGCCGAAGTTCGGCCGCGGCCCCAAGGGCGAGACGTGGGACCTCTTCACCGACCTCGCGGCCCTCCTCGCCGACGTCGCCCTCCTCCTCGCACCGGACGCCCGCTTCGTGATCCTCACCGCCTATGCCCTGAGGGCCTCCACCCTCGCCTTCGCCCGCACGCTGGAGGAAGCGCTCGGCCGCGGCCCGGTCGCCGCCGGTGAGCTCGCCCTCGCCGACCCCGCCGGCCGGCTCCTGCCGACCTCAATGTTTGCCACGTGGCGGCCATGACGCGCCCGCCGCGCCCCGGCTCGGTCAAGACGCTGACGAGCACCGCCAACCCGATCGTCAAGGCCGTCCGCGCGCTGCACCAGCGCAAGTCGCGCGCGGAGAGCGGCCTGTTTCTCGCGGAAGGCGCCAAGCTCGTCCTCGACGCGCTCTCCGTGGGCTGGGTGCCGCAGATGATCGTGGCGCTGGAGCCCGCCGGCGGAGAGGGCGGCGTCGCGGCGCTCGCGGCGAAGGTGCGCGCGGCCGGCGGTGACGTCGTGTGGACCAATGGCGCGGTGATGGAGAAGCTCGCCCGCCGGGAAAACCCGCAGACGGTGCTCGGCGTCTTCGAGCAGCGCCTCGCCCCTCTCTCCGCCTTCACCGGCGGCACGGTCATCGCGCTGGAGGCGCCGCGCGACCCCGGCAACATCGGCACCGTGATCCGCACCGCTGATGCGGCCGGGGCGGCCGGCGTCATCCTCGTCGGCCCGTCGGCGGATCCGTTCGGCGTCGAGACGGTGCGGGCAACGATGGGGTCGATCTTCCACGTGCCGCTCGCGAAGGCCGACCACGCGGCGTTCGGCGGCTTCCTCGACCGCTGGACGGGCGCCGTTATCGGCACGCACCTGTCGGCGACGGAGGATATCCGCACGCTCCGCCCCGCCGAGCCGCAGATCCTCCTCATGGGCACGGAGCAGGCGGGGCTCACCGAGGCGCTCGCCGCCCGCTGCACACGGCTCGTGAAGATCCCGATGGCGGGGCAGGCGGACAGCCTGAACCTCGCCGTCGCGACGGCCGTCGCGCTCTACGAACTCCGTCGGCCCTATCTCTAGCCGTCCGCGCGCGGGTCGCGATGCGGCCCGAGGGCCTTGTACATCAATGTGGTCGGGTCGAACCGGGGCACCAGCGTGTCGATGCAGAAGTCCGGGATGCGTCCTGCGACGGTGTAGCCGAGCCCCGTGTAGAGCGGCTCGGCGCTGTCGCCCGTCCGCGTGTCGAGGGTGATGAGGGTTCGCCCGACGGCCAGCGCGCGGCGTTCGAGCTCCGCCATCAGCGCGCTCGCGTAGCCGCGGCGGCGGTGGGCGGGGTGGGTAAGGAGCTTCGTCACCTCCGCCCGGTGCGGCTGGTTCGGCGGCGTGTCGACCGAGAGCTGCACGGACGCGACGATCCGGCCCGCTGCCTCTCCCTCCCCCTCGATGACGAGCAGCGTGCGCGTCCCGCCAAGCATCGCCGGCAGCACCTTGGCCGTCCAGAACGCCTCCGCCTCGGCCATCGAGAACGGCAGGATGAAGTTGATCGACGCGCCAGCGTGGACGACCGCGTGGAGGAGCGCGGCGAGTTCCGGCAGCCGGGCGCGGGCTTCGGCGGGGGTGAGCGCGAGGATGGACGGCATCGGCCTCAGACCATGAACAGGAGATAGCGTGCGGCGGCCTCGCCGGTCTCGAACCGGCTCGACCCGTGCAGCTGGTAGCGCAGGCAGTCGCCCGGCGAGAGAGCGTGCCGGACGGCGCCGAGGGTGACGGCGAGCGCCCCCTCGAGGAGGACGAGGTGGTGCTCGAGCCCGGGTCGCGGCGGGGCCGGGTAGTCGATCAGCGTCCCAGGCGGGAGCATGCAGTCGAGCGCCTCGCCCGAGAGCCGCGGCGACGGCGGCGATACGGAGCGGCGGCGGTAGCCCGTGCCGGCATCGACCCAGACCGGCTGGTCGGCATGGCGGACGAGGGCGGAAAAGTCGTCCTCCGCCTCGAACATCAGGCGCGACAGGGTGATGCCGTAGGCGGCGCAGAGCCGGCCGAGCACCGCCGCCGTCCCGCTCACCTCGGCATTCTCCAGCCGCGACAGAGTCGCCCGGCTGACGCCGGAGAGGCTCGCCAGCGCCTCGAGCGACAGCCCCCGCTCCGCCCGCAGCGTGCGGAGGCGGTCGGCGATTCGGCGGTCGAGGGCTGCGGCGTCTCTGCTCACAATCGGGACATCATCCCAAATATGAGACGCCGTCAACCGGCTTCCCGAGTGATCCCGTCGCGCCATCTTGGCGCTGTGCCGACGATCCTCCTCATCCGCCACGGCGCCCACGACAGGCCGGGACCGCATCTCGTCGGGCGCGACGACAGCGTCGGCCTCGCGCCGGAGGGCGTGCGCGAGGCGGAGGCGCTCGCGCGGGCGCTGCAAGGGTTTGCGCTCGCGGCGGTCGCAAGCAGCCCGTCCCGCCGCTGCCGCGACACGGCCGCGCGCCTTGCCGACGCACACGGGCTCGAGGTGGAGGTGGACGACGGCCTCGACGAGATCGACTTCGGCGAGTGGCGCGGCCGGCGGTTCGACGAGATCGCCGGCCCCGAATGGTTGCGCTGGAACACCGCGCGCGGCACCGCGGCAATCCCGGGCGGCGAGACGATCGGCGCCGTCGCCACCCGCGCCAACGCCGCGCTCGCCCGCCTCGGGGCGCGGGGGCCGCTCGTCGCGGCGGTCACCCATGCGGACGTCATCCGCACGGCTGTCGCGACGGCAATCGGCCTCGCGCCGGACCTCATGCTGCGGCTCGAGGTGCCGACGGGCTCGCTCACCGCACTCGACGCCGGCACGCCGCCGCGCCTCCTCGCGCTCGGCTGGCAGCCCGCGCCGCCGCTCCCGGCGGGCTAGCCCACAGCCGCCTCGCCGAGGCCGACCTTGCCACGGAGCGCCGGGCGGTGGCGGGCCCAGAACTCGGCCTCCACCTCCGTCGCCGGGCGGCCATAGTACTCCCACGGGATCGTCCGTGCGTTGAGGCCGACGAAATGGGCGCCGTGGGTGCCAAGGTGCTCCTGGTGCGGGTGGAACGGCGAGGCGATCGTCACCTCGTCGGTGCTCACCGTTGTGACGTCGCCGTGGGCGAGAAAGGCCGCCACCTGCAGCCCCTGCTCGTCGAGCTCGGTCGCGAGCCGCACGTCGCCCACGGTCGCGAGGAGCGCCGCCTCGAGGTCGAATTCGGGCGGCAGGCCGCGGATGCCGGTGTTGCGCGGCTCGGGCCCGCACGCATCGGTGAAGACGCCGAACATCGCGCGCACATCCGCCGCGATGGCGAGGCTGCGGTCGGCCGGGCCCGCCAGCCAGCGCTCCAGCGAGGGCGGCAGCGCCCAGAGGATGCAGTCGTTGTCGAGCGAGAGCTCCCAGCGGTCCGGGAACAGGCGGAGCGGCGCGAGCTTCCAGGCGACGCCCTCGGCCATGCCGCCATCGAGGTGAGGCCGAAGCCGGGAGGGCAGGTCGTCCGGCCCGACGGCGACCCACTTCACGGCATCCGGGACCGGCCCGGTCCGCCGCCGGGCGGTGGCAGGGTCGATCGTGTTGACGGCAACGGCGTACCGCGCCGCCGGTCCGAAGATGCGGACGGCGCCTGCGATCGACAGCCGCAGCGCCTCGAAGCCACGATCGGAGACGTCGCCTACGGTCCAGCGGACTCCGACGGCCTCAGCGCGGGAGTGAGGATCCATGGGCACTCTCCATGTGGACGCGTGCAAGCCGTGCCGCGGCGGCGGGCGCGAGGCGGACGCGGCTTCGCGGCCGGTCCGTCGCGCCCCAGCGGTACTTGTAGGGCTCGGCGCCCTTCAGGAAGTCGAACGTCGGAAGCCCTGCCCGCGCCGCCCGCTCCATGGCGTCGGCAATGAGGAGGCTGCCAGGACTTGCCGCGCGGAAGGCGCCGTCAAAGCCTCCGATGTAGTAGTGGAGCGCCCCCTGCCCGCAGAGGCCGTGGAATGCCGCGGCGGGGGTCCCGTCCACCAGGAGGACGCTCGACTGCAGGAGGCCCGCCGCGGCGAGGCCCGTGGCGGCCCGCCGGTGGAACGCAATCACCGCGGGGTGCGCGAGGACGCCCGCCTCCCCCTTCTGCCGCCACCGCGCGGCGTGGAGTGCCGCCAGCGTGTCGACGAAGGCCGCGGGGTCAGCAGCGGGCACGATCGCGGCTTCGCCCAACGCCGCGAGCCGCCGCCGCGCCTCGGCAAGGCTCCGCGCCATCCTCCCGGGCACCGGCGCGCGCGGGTCGAGCGCCACGGCAGGCGCCTGCTCCAGCGGCTCGCCACCACCGCCGCGGACGTCGAGGAGCGCCGGCAGCGGCAGCGCCGTGGCGAGAGCCCGCTCCGCACCGGGCTCGGCGAGCGGCTCGGCATAATCCGACACGTCGAAGCCGAGGGGGCGAAGCACGCCGCCGACCTCCACCGCGGGGAGGATTGCTGCGAGCCGGCCCGCGTCCTCCACCGCCACCGTGAGAAGGCGCCCCTTCGGCAGCTCGGCGAGCCAGGCGAGCGCCCAGGCGGAGTGGCTGAACGGCGTCGCTCCGGGCACGCGGTGCCACAGCGCATCCCACGCGGGCGCAAGCGCTGCGAGCTCGCCGGCATCCTCGATGAGGCGCGCCTTCATGCCGCCGCTCGCGCCTGGAGGAGCGTGCCGTAGAGGGCGAGCGTGCGGGCGACGAGGGCTTCGGCGCCGAACCGCTCGCGGGCGAGAGCGCGGCATTCCTCCGGGTCGATGCGCCCCGCTTCGGCGATCCGCGCCGCCATCGCCTCGGCGCCGTCGGCGAGGAAGCCTGTGACGCCGTCCACCACGATTTCCGGCAGCGCGCCGGAGGGATAGGCGATCACGGGCGTGCCGCACGCCGCCGCTTCCATGGCAACGAGCGAACTCGTCTCCGGCGCGGTGGTCGGCAGCAGCAGGCAGCGGGCGGCCGCGAGGAGCCGCCGCTTGGCGCGCGGGCCGACCGGGCCGACGAACCGGGCATCGCGGCCGAGCCGGGGCACGACCTCGCGCTCGAAGTAGGCGACGTGCTCGGCATAGGGAAATACCGCGCCGGCGACGATCACGGGGAGCCCCGCACGCCGGGCCGCGTCGATCGCGTCAGCGGTGCCCTTCTCCGGGCAGATCCGGCCGAGCGAGAGCGCGAACGGGCGCCGCGCATGGCGGACGGCCAAAAGCCCCGCGACGTCGACCCCGTTCGGCAGCACCGCGACGGGGAGCGTGGTCTCGGGGAAGGCGCGGCGCTGCGTCTCCGAGACGGCGGCGAGCACCAGCCCCGGCCGGCGGAGGCGAAAGATCTCCGGGTGCCACTCCGGCGGGAGGTGCACTGTCGCAATCGCCGGCACCCCGTCCGGCGGCAGCGCACCGGGGAAGTCGAGGCCGTGGAAGTGGACGATATCCGGAGGATCGTCGCGGCAGACAGCGTGGACGCGCGTCCGGACCGCCGCCGTCGCCGCCTGTCGCAGCGCCTCGGTGAGCGGCGCCGTGGCGGCGGGCACGGGCACCAGCCGGCCGGCGGTCTCCGAGCCCTCGGCCGCGATCACCGTCGACCGGTGGCCGGCGGCGACGAGGCCGCGCTCCGTGGTGGAGAGCACCTGCTCGGCACCGCCGGCCGCACCCGGGCCGACCGGCGCCAGCGGGTAGGCGACGGAGAGGACGTGGAGCCGCACCGCTCAGCCCGCCGGAGAGAGCACCGGCGCGCGGAGCGCCGCGTCGGCAAGGCGACGGAACTCGGCGGAGGTGACGCCCCATTCGAAGCTATCGTACCAGAGCGGGCCGTCGTGCGGCGGGCGGGTGAAGTCCACGGCAGCGAGCCGGAAGCGCTCGGCGTCGGTGGCGAACTGGCGCAGCATCTCGGTCTGGCTCCGGTGCGCTGCCAGCATCGCCGCCTTTCGCGCCGCCTCGGCCGGGGTGAGGCGCACGACGGCCTCCTCGCCGCCCGAAAGGAAGCGGCCGGTGACGAACCGGTCGCCCTCGCGGTGGTAGAACGGCATCTCGATCACCGGCCCCGCGCCGGAGAGGTGGACGGCGAGCGCCACCGCGTCGTGATCCGGGTGCCCGCCCTCCCACGCGTGGGTGAGGACGGCCCGCGGATGGATGCGGGCGGCGAGTGCGGCGAGCGCCTTCGCAATAGCGCCGATCCGGAACGCCGCCCCCTGGTCGGGTACGCCGAGCTCCACCACATCCGCCGCCACTGCGCCCGCCTCCAGCGCGGCGCGGAGCTCGGCCGCCCGCGTCGTGCGGTAGCCGTCGCGGGTGAAGGGCGCCGGCACATCGGCTGGGGCGCCGTCCGTCACCACGCAAAGCGTCATTGGCGCAATGCGGGCCATCGCGGCGCCGCAGCCGATCGTCTCGTCGTCCGGATGCGCCACCACGACCATGACCGGCCCCTCGACCGGCGGCCGCGCGGGGTCGGCGAGGGCGGAGAGGACCTCCACCCTACTCCGCCGCGGCGGTGACCGCGGCCGGCGCGTGCACCGTCTGCCCCGGCGCGTAGCGGCGGATCATGGTGGCGCAGAATTCGGCGAACTCCTCCGGCACGGCCGGAGGGCTCGTGTGGTGCGGCATCAGCCCGCGGTGCTCCGGCGTGAAGCAAAGCGTCACAGTGAGGTCGAACTCGTCGAGCGCGGCCATCTTGCGGTCGAACCACGCCTCGGCACCCGGCCGGCACCAGTCCGCCCACGACAGCCCGGTGCGGAGGTCACGGACGCCGAACTCGCGCAGGCGGCGGACCATGTCGTCGAGCCGGTGATCCTCAAAATGCACCCACTGGCAGATGCCCATCTGCGGCGTGTAGTCGGAGAAGTGTTTCGCGGCGAGCTTCGGCGTCCCGTGCTCGTCGAGGAGCCCCATGTAGAAGTGGCGGTAGTAGGACGACCCTTCCGCCTCGCGGTGCCGCGTCGTCGCCGGCCAAGCCTTGGGAAGGTCGTAGAGCGAGTACCACTGCACGTGCGGGGCGCGGCCGAGGATCAGCTCGGCGGTGCGGCGCAGGCCGAACTCCTGCACCTCCTCGGCGCCGAAGGTGGAGACGCCCACCTCCGACACCCACACCGGCAGGTTTGTCTCCGCCTCAATCTCGGCGAGCTTGTCCGGCCACTCGTCGATCCGCCAGTGATTCCAGTCGAGCGGGAATCCGTGCACGGCGAGGGCGTCGACGTGGGCCGTCACCTCGCGCCAGTTCATGTTGCGGACGAACAGGGGGTCGATCGGGCTCATGCCGCCGAGGACGCGCGTCACCTCAGGGTTTTCGGACCGGATCGCGTCGCCGGCGAGCTTCGCCATCTCCGCGAACTGCGCGAACTCCGGGTCGAGCTCGAGGTCCCAGTGGGACTTGTTGTTCGGCTCGTTCCAGATCATCGCGGCCTTGATCATCGCCTCACTCTCCCGCTGTGGTCGTTTTCTGCCGCACGCCGCCGTCGTCGTTGGCGAGCACGGACGTCTGGTCGCGCGCGGCGAGGAGGTCGATCGCGCGGCGGTAGCCATCGAAGGTGCCGACGTCGACGTAGGCCTCCCCCGCGCGCACGCCGACCGCGGTGCCGCCCTCGGCAAGGAAGGCGTTCACCAGCGTGCCGAAATACTCGTCCCGCCGCCCGCGCCGCTCCCATAGCCGCGCGAGAGCGCGGAACACGCCCCCCGGCATCTTGAACGCGCCCCAGACCCAGTGCGTGCCCGGCGTCGGCGATTTGACGCGCACCTCGGACACGGTCCCCGCCTCGTCGGTGAGGACCGCGTCGAACACCTCCGGCCGCTCGACGGGGAACAGGAGGAAGGCAAGCCGGTCCTCGGGAAGGCGCGCTAGGCCATCGGCGGGAAACCAGACAGTGTCGGGCAGCCCCACCATGACGGGCTCTTCGCCGTTCACGAGCGGCAGCGCCGAGAACAGCGCATCGCAGAGGCCGCGCGGAGCGTCCTGCACGGCGTATACGTACCGCGCCACGCCGTCGCCGGATCCGTGGTGCTGCAGGATGTCGTGCTTGGTCGGCGCGATCACGAAGCAGATCGTGCGGGCGCCGCCCGCGACCATGCGCTCGACGATGTACTCGGAGACGGCGCGCGGTCGCACCGGGGCGCCGCCGCGCGCGCCGACGGGGAGGAGCTCCTTCGAGAATGCCAGCGGCTGGATGCGGGAGCCGACGCCCGCTGCCGGGACGATGCCGATCGCCATCACGCCGCTCCTGTCTCGAGGACTGCCGCACCCTCATGTGGCGCGCCGTCCTGCGCCGCACCGTTCTGTGGGGCGTCATCCAGCGCCGCACACACCTGTAGCGCGTCGTCCTGCGCCGCGCCGCCCAGCGCCGCGACGAGCTCCAGCGCCCTGTGGCGGGCGGTGTGCTCGGCGAGCGCGCGCTCCCGCGCCGCCGCGCCGAGGCGGGCGAGCGCGGCGTCGTCACTCTCGATCGCGGCGCACGCCTCGGTGCTCGTGTCCGCGACGAGGATCTCCTCGCCCGGCTTGAAGAAGTGCGCGAGGCCCGGCCAGTCGTCCGACAGGATTGCGGCGCCGGAGGCGGCCGCTTCGAACAGCCGGCCGGACGGGCACCAGCCCACCGCCGCCATCGCGCCGCGGGTGATGTTCAGCGTCAGCCGCCCGGAGGCGTAGAAGTCGGGGTGCATCGACTGCGGCAGGTGGCCGACGAAGAAGATGTTCGGCGCCCACGGGAAGTCCTGCGGGTACTGCGCGCCGGCGATCAGGAACCGCCGCGACCGCAGCCGCCGCGCCGGCTCGAGGAAGAGCCGTGCCAGCCGGTCCTGGCGGTCCGCCGCATAGGTGCCGATATAGGAGAACTCGGAGAGGAGCGTCCCGTCGCGCCGCCCGGGCGCATAGCGGGCCGGGTCGACGCTGCCGTAGAGCGGCACCACACGGCGGGCGCCGAGCCGGTCGCGGAGCGCGGCCAGCGCCGGCCCCCCGGCGTAGGAGAGGACGACGTCGAACGGGCGGTAGCCATCCGGCCCCACCCAGGCGACGTCCTCGCCGGCAGCGAGGCGGTCCAGCGTCACCGGCGAGTCGAGGTCGTAGAACGCCTTGACCGGTACGCGGCTGTCCGCCACGAGCGCCGTCGCGGCGAGAGCGTCCGGGCAGTAGGAGGTGACGATCGCCGCATCCGCCTCGGCCACGGCGTGGCGGGCGTCCGCTGCGACATCGCCCCAGTCGGCATAGATCACGAGCCGGCCGCCCTCGATGCGGTCGAGGTCTCGATGGGGGCGGTAGAACGGCAGGTCGCGCTCGAAGAAGGTCACCCTGTGGCCCTCTGCGACGAGCGCGTCGATCAGCGCGCGCCAGAGGGTCGCGTGGCCGTTGCCCCAGGTGGAGCTGACCGACAGACCGAAGACGACGATCCTCATCGGGCGACCAGAGCGCCCGTCGCCGCGAGCCACTCCTCCTCGGCGGGCAGCGGCGCGCCGGTCGGCTCGCACACATGCGTCTCCCGGTTGGGCGAGGCGAGGATCCGGAAACCCGCGCTGCGCAGGAGCGCCTCCGTCGCGCCACGGTCGGGGATCCACCAGTTTGTCTCGTCGCCCTCGAAGCGGTTCTCGACGAACGCCATCTTGGGCCACGCGGGGTCAGCGACGCGGCCGAGCGTCTCGAACCCGAAATCCTCCGGCGCCTCCATGCCGTAGCGCGGGCCGGGCATCGTGAGGCTCTGGAAGACGAGGCACTTCGGCATCAGCCGCGCGACCGTATCGAGCGCGAGGACGCCGTACCGCAGGTGGTAGAAGACGCCCATGAAGAGGACGAGGTCGAACCGCCGTCCGTCACGCGCGAGGTCATAGACCTGCGCCTTCTCGAAGCTGACCCGGTCGCCGACGCCAAACGCCTCGGCCGCCCAGCGGGCCTGGTCGAGGTAGAGGTCCTCGCGGTCGATACCGGTTACATCGGCGCCGCGGCGGGCGAGCTCGAAGGAGTAAAAGCCGGCGTTGCAGCCGATGTCGAGCGCGCTCCAGCCTGAAAGGTCCGCCGGCAGGTGAGGCGCCAGCTCGGCCCACTTGAAGCTGGGGAAGTCGCCGTAAGGGTGGTGCGGCGCGGTCTGGCGACCATCGGGCAGGTGGAGATTGTGGAACCACGGTCCAAGCGCGTCGATGTCGGCCCGGTCTGGCCGTTTCATGTGCTGCTGCAACGCTCGTCTCTCCACGGCCCCGGCGGAAACAAGATTGCGCACCTAGGAACCGAAACCGTCTCGGACCGAACGCTGCGCTGGCGGAGCGGTTCCAGACACTCAGGTTTCGCGGCTCGGCTGCCCCGCTCTGAACCGGCATCGATGGGAACGGAAACCGTATGGCCGATGTTCCGATCCTATCGGGCGGGAGACGAATGATGACGAAGGTGCGCGTGGCCATCGCAGGGGTTGGGAACTGCGCAAGCGCCCTCGTCCAAGGCATCAGCTACTACGCCGAGCATCCCGGGACGGCGGACGGCCTGATGCACGCCGACATCGGCGGCCTCGCCCCGTCGGACCTCGACATTGTCGCAGCCTTCGACGTCGACCGCCGCAAGGTTGGCCGGCCGGTCACGGAGGCGATCTTCGCGCCGCCGAACTGCGCCGCCCGGTTCCAGCCGGACCTTCCGCCCTCCTCTGTCCTCGTCGAGATGGGGCCGGTGCTCGACGGCGTCGCCCCGCACATGGCGAACTATCCGGACGAGGATGCCTTCCGGCCGGCCGAGCTTGAGCCGGTCGATGTCGCGTCCGTGCTGCGCGCCACCCGGGCAGAGGTGCTCGTTCTTTATCTCCCCGTGGGCGCCGAGCAGGCGGCCCGGCATTATGCGGAGGCGGCGCTCGCGGCGGGCGTCGCGCTCGTCAACTGCATCCCTGTCTTCATCGCGTCCGACCCGGCAGCGGCGCGGCGGTTTGCCGAGGCGGGGCTGCCGATCGTCGGCGACGACATCAAGAGCCAGGTCGGAGCGACGATCGTGCACCGGGTGCTCGCCCGCCTCTTCGCCGACCGCGGCGTGCCGCTTCGCCGCACCTACCAGCTCAACACCGGCGGCAACACCGACTTCCTCAACATGCTGTCGGAGGAGCGGCTCTCGTCGAAGCGCCTCTCCAAGACGCGCTCCGTCCAGTCGCAGCTCGACACGGAGCTTCCCGCGCGCGACGTGCACATCGGCCCGTCCGACTATGTGCCGTGGCAGGGCGACAACAAGGTCGCCTTCATCCGCCTCGAGGGCGTCGGCTTCGGCGGGACGACGCTCGAGATGGAATGCCGGCTCTCCGTCCAGGACTCGCCCAACTCTGCCGGCGTGGTCATCGACGCGGTCCGCTGCGCTCGCCTCGCGCTCGACCGTGGCATCGGAGGCCCGCTTGAGGCGGTGTCGGCCTACACGATGAAGTCACCGCCGCGGCAGATGCGCGACCACGACGCGCGGATCGCGCTCGACGCGTTCATCGCCGCCGACAGCCGGCAGAGCCGGATCGCGGCGGAGTAATCCGCTCACCACCAGAGACATCGCCCTTCAGAAAGGCGGGACGCATCGCTGGCTGACAAGCCGGCGGCGCAAACGCCGCGGCTGTTGTCCGCGTGCAGCGGTAACTGGCGTCTGTTCCGCAAATGCGTGGTGGCCGATCGCCTGACAGCAAGTCCTCCCCCCGCTTGACCTCGCGCAAAGCGGGCCACCCGGCACTCACGCAAGGGTGCGGCACGGGAGGAGTGCTCATGAAATCGATCCTGTGCCTGTTCGACGGCAACGACGACGAGATCACCGCGCTCGCGACGGCGATGCGCCTCGCGAAGGGTGTTCGCGGAACGCTCGACGTTGTCCACGTCACCTATCTGTCCGACCTTGCGACAGGACGCGCCGCATCGCTGGCCGGCGGGTTCATGGACGTGATCGACCGCCACCGCGAGCGGATCCGCGAAGGTGCACGCGCGCTGTTCGAGGCCGTTGCCGCCCGGCACGAGATCAGCACCGGCGACGGCAACGCGGCGAGCTTCGTCGCGATCACGAACGCCTCGAACGCCAACCTCGTGCGCCGGCTGACGCTTGCCGACATGGTGGTCGTCGGCGCCGGCCGGCATTCGTCGGACGTGATCGACCGCCTGCCGGTCGACCTCGCCCTCTTCGCGGCGCGGCGGCCGGTGCTTGTCGTCCGGCCGGAGGCGGAGGACGCGGCGGCGGGAATCCTCGGCGCGCGCACCGTGGTCGCCTGGGACGGCAGCCTCGCCGCCACCCGCGCGCTCGTTGCCGCCCGCCCGATCCTCGCCGGTCAGCAAAGCGTGACGCTCCTCACCGCCGCACCCGCGACCGCCGATCCGGCGCCGGCGCTCCACTACCTCGCCGCCCACGGCATCGGCGCGCGGCACGAACGCGTGGAGGGTGACGCGCCGGTCCACTCGATCCTCGGCCGCGCGCGCGAGATCGGCGCCGGGCTCGTCGTCACCGGCGCCTACGGGCACTCCGTCATCCGCGAGAAGATCTTCGGCGGCTTCACCGACCGGATCGTCACCGATGCCGACCTGCCGCTCCTCCTTGCCAACTAGGACGGGTGGTCAGGCCCTCGTCCTTGCACGGGCGAGCATGCCGAAGAGGTCGCGCGGCTCGTCCGGGTCGGCGAGGAGGTCGAGCGGCTGGAAGCAGGGCACGTCCCGCAGCCGCTCGTGGACGTAGCGGAGCGCGGAGAAGTCCTCGATCGCGAAGCCGACCGAGTCGAAGAGGGTGATCTCTCCGGCCGCCGTCCGTCCCGGCACCTCGCCGGTGACGATGCGCCAGAACTCCGTCACCGGGTGGTCGGGCGCGAGGCTCTGAATCTCGCCCTCGATCCGCGTCTGCGGCTCGTACTCGACAACGATGCGGGCGCGCTTCAGGACGTCCGGGTGGAGC